>Ga0116227_10003249_pt1 | contig 36368 bp, 39 predicted proteins | sample S1TSphgellanicum_FD_89693 | JGI IMG/M metagenome (GOLD analysis project Ga0116227, IMG submission 89693) | Host-associated microbial communities from peat moss isolated from Minnesota, USA - S1T2_Fb - Sphagnum magellanicum MG | ecosystem: Host-associated > Plants > Peat moss > Unclassified...
AACTATATAAAAAAAAAAATAATTTTTATATAACACCTTATTCCTTTTTTTTTTTTTTTACCACAAAAAAAACAAAAAAAAAAAATAAGGGGTTTCCTTCCCCCCCCCCCCCCCCCCCCCCGGCCCCTTTCACTTTTGGCAATTGAAAAACATCCAAAATCACTGAATTTTCAAATTTGTAATTTATCTTTTTGGTGAAATTTTGCTAGGAAAAAAAATGCTGCTTGGAAGTGTTTCAGTGAAGGATAAATCAACATACCCTTACATACTAAAGAAGGCAACACAAATTAATAATGTGAATGAACAACCACAAGGTTGGATGAACTTCAAACCATGTTAGATTTGGTTGTGACACAAAATTAGAAATTCAATCTGAATGTTGCAACTACTGGTTGTTGTTGTTGTTGTATATTATTGTTTCCAGATTATGCCACTTAATGATAATCTCACGCTATTGATAAAATATTATGTATCTTGAAAATTGGGATGATGAGTACCATGGTAATTTGAAAATTGAAAAGACTTGACAAAGAAATGAAGGCATAAAAATGGAAATTTTAAAAATAGATAATGAATGAAATGGAAGCCAAGAAAGATGGTTCCAAAAGTCTATGAGCTAAACAATTGAAATCTAGGAGCACCAATGGATACAACTATGGACAATGAATAATGAAAAATGATGAAAAAGGTTTGCATTTGCCCAGTCTACCAATGGATTTTCATACAAGGTGTTTCAAAAAATTGAATGCTCGCCTGTTTCTTCCCAGGAAAAGGAAAATCGAAGCAGGTTTTTACACTTGGTAATGCCCTTGATTGTGGGCTGTACCCAAATGCCCAGTGCTTATGCTAAGTCATTCCCTATCTACCAAGGCAAAATTGGTGTGGGCAACCAATTGCAATTGGTTGCAGTTGGCCGGCCACAACCACATTGCTGATTATTGAATTGTTCCCTCTGCTTCTTAATTAGGAAACGGGCTTTCATGTACGGAGGTGTTTCATGCATGAAACATGTCTCTATGACATGTGCACAAATTGTTGGGGGGAAGGAAATTGTGCGAATGTAAGGGTGGTCATCTGACAATGTTCTTGGGGTTCTTGCACCTCACGTTAATTAGTTGTTATTAAATCTCATGTTACATGAGCTCTTTCGTGCTCTTTCTTACCGATACTTCATAACAAAAGGATATTATATTTTTCAAGGAATGGGCCTTCATCTAGTCACACTGTTCATGCATGCAAACATGTAGATACAATTGGGCGGTGGAGATAGAGGCCGGGAAAATGTTCCCCAGGTTCTCTTTCGTACCTCCTACACGCAGACAGAGGCAAACTAATTGTTCTGCCCATCAAGAGTACTTGGCTCCAGGAACAAGGTCCCAACAAAAAGATGCCAATCATCTTGAAAATTGTGTGTCTCTTGTCCCCATTCGGGTGGGGGAAATGCTCAAAGGACCCAAGCCAATGGTAAAATGACTCAAATGAACCTCAATTTTGTACTATGCCAAAACCAGTATTTTTTTTCACAATACATAGTCAAGGTTTTGAGAAAATTTGTGATATGACATTCATTTATTGGCTTTGAGCAAGGAAGTTACACCTGGTACATCAACTTTTGTTGTGGAGTTCATAAGGTAAGTAATTCAGTAAAAATAGATAAAATTGCTAAAAAGGTTAGGTAACCACTTTGCCTATGTATGATATTTGTCATCTTGGCTTGACCAATGACATAATTTTGTTTTCAAGTCTAGCTAGTTGCAAATGTGGTTACACAACTCAAGGTTAACTTAACGTAGTTGACTATGTTTTTTCTCTTGAGCTAGAGCTGCCTTTGCAAATTTTTTATTTTAAGTAGTGATTATACTGACAAATTATCATTTGCAAATGTTTGCAAATTGGCTTCAACCATAATAAGTGAGATAAAAATCATTGGCAACATATGGGTTGACAAGGGAATGCATTTGGCGACAAGATTATTGCAAAGAGAGTAGATTTTGCTATTCAAAGCACCAACTAGAAGCTAATGCAAGCAAATGTGCAACTCTAGACTCTAGTAAGTTTGACTAGTGATCACTTTTAAGTTACAAGTCACAACCTATAAGTTTACAAATGAAAAACAAACTTTACACTTGCATATGGATGGAAGGAATCAATTGACAAATTAATCTACTTACTAGTAATGATAAGAACTATGCCTAAATGAGGAAGATTTAAATCCTAAATTGCTTGAAGAGGATTTAAACTCCAATGCCCAAAGGGGTGTTGCTCAATGCAGTTCAAGCCTTGCTTGCACCCAAACCTAATTAGAAAACAAGCCCATACCTTGGGAACATGTATTTAAATTCCAAGACATATGCCATGATTCCATAATTCTATCATGATCTTACAAATTTACAATCTAATCAACAAAAGATAAAAATAGATGATTATATTAACCTAGGAAAAAATCCAATTGTTAAAAAAAAACAAGTTATTAATCAAAACTATGGCATAATTCTAAGACTTTATTTTATTTTCCACCTTACATTTTGCAAATTATAACCCTCCAAGAGCTTGGAATACCCTATGGATTTGCAAAATATTGCAATTTGCTTTGCCACTTGGCAATGGCCTAGTCATAAGGAAAATTTTGTAAAGTTAAAAATTGTTGAATGTAGAACTTGGTGTAGAAATCCAAATGAGTGTTCAAACTATTTCATAATTTTTTCTTCATTAAGTTGATGGTGTTAAAAGTTTGTTCATATTCATTAGATGTAAGCATTTGGATAATGACAATTTCAACTAGTTTAATGTATTCCAAGAACTTATGGTTGAAAATCCCAAATGCAAAAATATTGTGCAAGAGCCTAGTAATTGGGTTTAATTCATTTTCTTCACGCAATATTTCCTTAAAATTATGAAATCATTTTCACCTTGAAAAAAAACATTTGCAAATCAAACATGTGAGTAAAGCATAAGGCTAACACAACTTTGCCACCAACACCCGCCTTTTGCTCGGGGTATAAAAAGTGGCCTTGAAAACAATCAAGTGAATGTGATAATTATCTTCTTCATGTTGTGGATTCATAACCCATAATTTTGGATAAACCACACTAAACATTATCATAAACTCATGCTTTAAGAAGTGTCATTCAAGCTTTGCAACAAGATGTTAATATGCCCCTTCACACTCATCTTTAACTTTGGTAACAACCTTGTTGAAAACATCCTTGGTAATAGGGTCAAGACCAACAAAACCATCATTGTTAGTCTGATAGATAAGGTACTTGCTTACAACAAATAAGAATGCATTATACTTTTTTTTTTTCACCACCATTGAGATCAAATAACTAGTTCATGGGGAAGGTGTCATTGGATAAAGTGAAAAAAAAATTGAAATCATCAAATGTTGAATTTTCATAATTAGTAAAAGGATCATAATAAAACATGAACAACTCTTGCTAGGTTAGTTTAATAATGTTCACAACGTGAAAAACAAACACATCCTTTCTTTGTGCAAATTTTATCAGCATATGCATACATTTTAGCAAAGGCTTGATACAAAGTAGCTTTAAAATGAGCTCAACATCACATAATAAATTAAGGTATTTAAAGCAACCCCACTCTTTACAAATTCAACATGCATGTTGACAATCAAAGGGTGATATTGAACATACACCTTCTTTGCTAAAGGAAACATGAAAGTCATTGAATTTTGACATTTTGAAGCAGTTTCTTGCTTTTAATGTTAATTAGCTTAGCAAGATTTTGGAATTCCGAAAAGTTTTCAAGCTATAAGCAAAAAATGCATAGAAATTTTGTATTAGATATTCAAATTGACAAGCCAAATTTATTTTTGAAAGTGTGAACACAACCATATTTGTTTTGTGTGCAAAATAATGAACTTCAATTTTAAAATTAACGCACCCCCAAACTCCTTATAGATTCAACTGTGAGTCCAAAGGTGAAAACAACGAAAGGATAAGGAGTTGGGGTATGTTCCCTGACTCGTAACACTTTGGGGGTAAAAGGGCGTGCTAGAGCTCCAGGATGGAGATTAGGACGAATAACAATTGGGCCAATTATTCACACAAACCTACACAAACCAAACAATAAGTTGGTTAATGTGTAACTGGAGCATTTTTGGTGCATGGACGAACCATGGGTAAACATGGACCCACAAGCCACCACCTTCCCTTTTATAGTATTCTATATGCTTAGCCATAAGGCTTACACCCAAATGTCATTTTGTCCCAAGAATCCCAAGTTGGGAATTTGAAATTTCTAAAATTGGGACTTTCATGACTTTGGAGGCCCATAACTTTTTATGCAGACCTCCGATTGAGGTGAGGTCTAAAACAAAGTTGTAGCATTCATTCAAAAATTTCCATAGATATGTGGCACGTCAGCTGCACGCAAGTAAATCAAAGCAATTCCTGACTTTTGGCCATAACTTATGTTTTAAGTACCCAAATGGGTCATGCGAGACCATTTTAGACATCTATGTTCCAAGAGCTTTTCAATGTTATATTGAACTCTTTAATCCAATGAATTTTGACCCTGTAATCATTCTCTGAAAATTTAGGAGTCCATTAGGACTCCAACTCCCAAAGTGAGAACCCACTTGGGAGTGTGTGGGTCCATTCCCTCACACTTTCCTACATTCCCAAGAGCATGAAATGTGACTTTCGGGCTTCACTCTTAGCTTACACCTTTGCAAGCCCTTGTTTTGGTCGCGAGCCCAAAGCTAGGGTTACAACACTTTCCCCTACGAGAAGAAGAGGTCAATGTCCTCATGACATGTAGAAATTATTTCCTCAATGCAATTTCTTTCATTTGGATCCTTGGCCATCGATTGCCAACTTCTATAATAGGACCTTGCCTCAAGCTAACTTAGGCATCCCCAAGTTTCCACCATTTTTTGAACAAATCTAAGGGGGTCTCATGAAAAACCTTTAACCTTTGTTTTGTCAAAAGACCTAAACTAGCTTAATTAATGAAACCCTCATTTGGGAGGTAATTATTCAATCCTTCCCCTCATGAGGAACTCAAGCCAAGTTTAATCTTGACCTAAGTTACTTAACATGATTCCTTTCCTAACCTTGTGTTTTGATCACAATGATCAAGCCTAAATTAAAGTATGCCTATTAAAGTTTGAGTAGCCACATTTAGGTTTTGCAAAAACCTAAGTCCCAAACTACATGATTATAATATGCAAACGGGGTCATGACTTCTCCGTTGGCCACCATTACCAACCAACCCTTTGGGATGCACTTTCAACGTGTGCATGTCCCCGTAAGCTCACCTTGCTTGCCTCCTCTTTTGGGGCCAAGGTTTTTCTTAACCCCAAAGTGGGAGTTTGATTTTGATTTGGGCTTATGCAAGAAAGTTCCATTTGTCCATGTCACTTGATGATTTTTTTAATAATATTCATTATGTTCATGATGCAATTTCTTGAAAGTTTTTAACATTTATTTTACTTACAACTTGTTGTGGTACATTTATGTAATTTCCTGCCCCACTAAAAAAATGTCCTCATCATATTCTATGTTTTTTTTGCTTCTTTGCAGGTCCATTGTGGAATTCTTCTTTGGTTTTTTGGGCATGATCCATATCCGACTCATTCACCCAAAATGTTTTTATTAGATGGTATCCTTTCCATTTGACCAAGTACTCCTACTTTCGCCCCTTTAGTTGCCTTGACTTGAACACGACTTCCATTTCAAATTTTGGTTCGTTATCAATGAGGTCATGTGGAGGCCTTGAGTTGTGTTCTTGATTAGGCCTTGAGGCATCATAGGTCGGCTTCAAAAGCGAAACATGAAATATGGAATGAACTTTAGGATTTTCTGGTAGTTCTAATTTGTAAGTGTCTGGAAATTTCTTTTCCAACACTTTGAATGGACCTACATATGGGCCCAAGAACTTATGGTTCAAAATTCACCCCTCATCGGGACTTGTCCACAAAATCCTTGTACCATTTATGCATCTTTTCAAAATTAGCCTTAGCCATCTCCCATAAGCATCGCCTCTCTTCATCAAGTTGTGTGACCATTGGCATTTTTTCACTGGCATCATTTGAAGGTTGCCCATGTGTGGCCCAAGTTGTAAGCACAATTGGTGACTTGCTTGTCACCATTTGAAAGGGGGTGGCCCATGTTGCCAAATGCTCCAAATTGTTGTAACAAAACTCAGCCAACTCCAAATGGTCCACCCAATCTTGTTAATCCGCCGCCACATAATTCCTTAGGAATTGTTACATAACCAAGTTCATTCTCTCGATTTGTCCATCCGTTTGGGGTTGGAATGAAGTGCTCATCTTGAGCTCCAACCCCATGCGCTTCCACAAAGCTCGCCAAAACTTGCTTATGAACTTTGGGTTTCGATCTTACACAATGTCCTTGGGAAAGCCATGATGCTTAAACACGTGCGTGAAGAACAACCTTCATGTCTCTTGGGTCATGGCACTTTCCTTGGTGGGAATGAAGTGTGCCATCTTGCTAAATCGATCAACCACCACCATGATTGCATCAAAACCCCTTGATGGTGGCAAACTCACCATGAAATCCATGGACAGACTTTCTCACGACCCTTAAGGAATCAGTGACGGTCGCAACAATCCCGCTTGTTTCTTATTAAATGTTTGATTTTGTTGGCAAGTCAAAAAAATCTTCATGTATTCCTTTGCATCGTCTTTCAAATTAAACCAATAGTAGGACTTCTTGAAGTATGTTATGGTGCATTTTGCGCCACAATGGCCCACAAAAGGCCTATCATGACATTCCTTTAATAACACATCCTTAAGCCTCCCTTTCGAAACATAGAGCCAATTCTACTTATACCATAATAATCCATTTCACAAGTGGAAGTGTGATTTGATTCCTTTTTGAATGTTTTGTTTCATTTCCTTGGCAAATTTGTCATAGCGATTCACTAGTTGAACTTCCTTTTGAAGTTTTGTTTTCCCCACATACACCACCTTAAGTTGTTTTTTACTTAGCGCATTAAGTAACACGTTATCCTTCCCATGCTTGTGTTGAATGTCCACATTGAACAAGGCCAATGTGCCTTGTGACGCACCCCCAAGCTCCTTAATGGACTCAAAGGTGAGTCCAAACTGAAAACAACAAAAGAGCAAGGAGTTGGGGCACACTCCCTGGCTCACAACACTTTGAAGGATAGAGGGGCGTGCTGGAGCTTTAGGATGGGACTAGGAAGATTGACAAGCATCAACTACTCACACGGACCTACAAAAAACCAACACAAGGTGGTTAGTGCATAATTTGAGCACTTGTAGTGCTAGGACGAGCCACGAGCAAACTTGGATTCATAAGATTCACCACGGCCCGGACTTGAGGGAAACCATCACCTTCCCCCTTATAGTATACTCTATGCCTCTCCACAAGGCCCACATCCAAATGACTTGTGATCCCGAAATTACCAAAGTTGGGACTCTCGCAACTTTGGGGACCCATAACTTTGTGTACAGAACTTTAATTGAGATGAAGTTTCAACTAAAGTTGTAGCCATCGTCGAGAGCTTTCAAACAATATGTCACACGCCACCTGCGCACAAGAAAATCGGGTCGATTCTTGACTTTTAATGGTCGGGAGTCAAATTGCCAATTTGATTCCCAACCCTTCTTTTGGCCATAACTTGTGTTTTAGATGTTCAAATGGGACATGCAAGCCCATTTTAGACATCTACGTTCCAATAGCTTTCCAATGGTATGAAAAACTCCTTGAGCCATTGGGTTTTGACCTTTGCAATCACTCTCTGAACATTCAAGAGTCCACCAAGACTCCAACTCCCAACATGGGAGTTCACTTGGGAGTGCGAAGGTTCTTTCCCTCACACTCTTTTGCACTCCCCTTGCATGAGAATGTAACTCCCAGGCTTAGTCTTGGCTTGCACCCTTGCAAGCCCTTTACCTTGGTCACGAGCCTAAAGCTAAGGTTACGACACTTACCATTTCACTTGTTTTGATAATAATTTTGGTTGAGTGGTGAAGTATTTCAAGGTGACATTATCGGTCCACACCTCTACATCCTTAGAGCTTATGTAATGGCCCCAAGTCTTGAAGTAATGATTCACGACCCGCATTTCCTTTTCATGTGTTGGCCACCTTTGCTCCATGTCACTCAACTTCTTGCTTTCAAAAACCACCAGCCTTCAATCTTGCACTAAGACTCTCCCAATCACAAAGTCAGAGGTGTTGGAATGGATTTCAAAATCCTTGTCAAAATCGAGCAACTTCAACATAGGCGTTTTCACCAAAATGCCTTTCAAGGTTTCAAAGGCCTCATTCCATGCTTCATCCCATTCATAAGTTCCGGATGACTTTTTAAAAAGGTTTGTCAAAGGTGTGGCTATCTTTGCAAAGTTTTTAATGAACTTGTGATAATAAGAGGCCAATCCTAAAAATGATTTTAAGGTTGGAACTGACCTGGGCAGCTCCCAATCCAAAATTGCCTTCACCTTGTGGTCATCCATCTTCAAACCTTTTTAGGTGATCCTATGTCCAAAAAAATCCACTTCCATCACCCCAAATTCACATTTTTTGAACTTAGTGTATAACTTGTTTTCTTTCAACCTTTGGAAAACCTTTCGGAGATGTTTCACATGTTCATCCATTGAGTTACTATAGACCAAAATTTCGTCTATGTATATGACCACAAAATCATCAAGCCACTCCTGGAAAATGTTGTTCATGAGTGTGCAAAATGTGGCGAGTGCATTGGTGAGTCTAAAAAACATCACCAAGAACCCGTATGAACCACACCTTGTGCAACAAACGGTCTTTTCTTCATCCCCTTTTAAAATTCAAAATTGGTAATATCCCAAACGTAGGTCAATCCTATTACATATTTTAGCTCCTGAGAGTTGATCAAACAAATTGTAAATTCAAGGTAATGGGTATTGATTTTTCATCGTCACCTTATTGAAAGTTTTATAATTTACACACATCTTCAATGTCCCATCCTTTTCGTGAATAAAGAAGACGAATGCCCCATATGATGACTTGTTAGGTTTGATGTATCCCTTTGCAAGGAGTTCTTCAAGTTGAACCTTGAGTTCCTTCAACTTTTCATGACTCATTCAATATGGGGCCTTGGCGGTAGGTGCCACTTCTAGCATCACCTTGATTGCATAGTCGAATCATCTGCTTAGGGGCAATTCATCAGGCAACTTTTCAAGTATCACATTTGGAAATTTTTCCAACACTCATTTGACGCACTTGGGATGACACACCCCCAACCTCCTCAAGAGATTCAAATGTGAGTTTAAAATGAAAACATTGGAAGAATAGGAAGTTGGGGCACGCTCCTTGGTTCGCAACACTTCGGGGGTAAAGGGGCATGCTGGAGCTTTGGGATGGGATTAGGAAGATTGACAAGCACTTCAATCACTCACACGGACTTGCACAAACCAAACAACAAGTTGGTTAATGCATAACTGGAGCACTTTTGGTGCTAGGACGAGCCACGGGCAAACTCGGATTCACAAGACTCACCACGACCCAGACTTGGGGGAAGCCACCACCTTCCCCCTTATAGTATACTATGTGCCTCTTCATGAAGCCCACATCCAAATGGCATTTTGTTTCGGGACTCCTAAATGGGAATCTCGAAATTCCCAAAGTTGGGACTCCTATGACTTTGGGGCCCCATAACTTTGTGTGCAGACCTCTGATTGAGATGAGGTCTAAAACAAAGTTGTAGCCATTGTCAAGAGCTTTCAAACGGTATGTTGCATGCCACCTGCACGCAAGGAAATCGGGTCGATTCTGGACTTTTAATGGTTGGGAATCAAACTGTCAATTTGATTCCCGGCTTTTCTTTTGGCCATAACTTGTGTTTTAGATATCCAAATGGGTCATGCAAGCCCAATTTTAGACATTTACGTTTCAATAGATTTTTGATGATATAAAAAATTCTTTAATCTAATTACTTTTGACCCTTGTAATCGCCTCTGAATATTTGAGAGTCCATTGGGATTCTAATTCCCAAAATGGGAATTCACTTGGGAATGTGAGGGTTCATTCCTTCACATTTTTTTGCACTCCCAAGAGCATGAAATGTGACCCCCAAGCTTCTTTCTTGGCCCACAATCTTGCAAGCCCTTGCCTTGGTCGTGAGCCCAAGGCGAGGGTTACGACATGGGAAGATTCACCAAGTTGGTAGCTTCTTTTGGTTCAAATTCGTGCAACACACACATCACACACAACATGCCATAACCTCCCATGTAATCAATTTCCAAAGCTTTTCCTAACATCAAGTGGATGGTCGATCCACCCACACTAAACATTTCATATGCTTTCACATGAATGATCCCATTTTTGGATGGGATTCTAACTAGCCTATTATGCCCTTCTATGAACACATTATTATGGGTGATGAATTCCATTCCCAAAATGCATTCCATTCCCCCTAAGGTGAAAACCAACAAATCCATCTTTCCTCTTTAATTCCCTAGTTGAAAAGGCACATATTTTGTTTGCAATGTGGTGAGATGGGGAACGTATCCACAAAGTGCACCTCAATGGATGCCTTGAGCTCCTCCAATTGGACCTCCATTCTTTTAGCATTTTCTCAGGTTATGAAGTTGTGGGAAGCCCTTGTGTCCAAAAGACCTAACACCTTTCGCTTAGAAACCTTCCCTATTAAACAAATGAGGTGATTATGTTCATTTTTGGGCTAAGTTGGCAATAAAGGCAATTACCTTAAAACCCCCATTCCCTAGTTTGGGGTTGGGGCAATCTTTGGAATAATGTCCCACCTCATTGCAATTGAAACACACTCCTTTGGGCTTCCCACTAACATGCCCCTTGGGTTGGCTCCCTTTTAAAGGAGCCCCTTTCTTGATAAAAAATTTTTTGGGTTTGAAACCCAAGCCTTGAAATTGTTTGGGCTTTTCCCCTTTTGAAGTGTCCTACCTTCGGTTCCATCCCTTTTCATGGCATGCCTTCTTGTGAAGGAATTTGTTCACCTTCTTGAACCTGGACTTTGCACCTTGTCCCACATCCAAAAAGCCTTCCACTTTCATAATGGCTTCAGATAATGAGGAAGGCCAATTCTTTTCAAGCTTACACTTAACCCAAGTTGGGAGCCCCATCACAAAATGGCACACATGGTCTAATTCATGCATATGCCAGATCTCAAGCATGAGTTCGGAATACGCCCTCACATATTGGTGCAAGTTTGTCATTTGTCACATTCAGAAGGTCATGGAGTTTGCATCTTGAGATGTAGTTGGAATTCTTTGTAATGAATTCCAACTCAATGCGTTTCTTGAAGAATTCCCATGTGTAGCCATGGGTTTTCCCTTCCTCTTGCCTCACTGTCCTCCACCATGTTGAAGCATAACCTTTTAAATAGGATTGGGCAAGTTCCACAGCTGAATGTTGCCCAACTTTAGTGGCATGAAAGTAGTCCTCCATTTTCGCAAGCCAAACATCTACAACCTTTCAATCTTGAACCCTGTCAAAATTCTCAGGCTTAATGGGCTTGAATCCTACACCCTTTGATGATCCTCCTTTGAGCACCACAACCAACTCATTGAAATCAAGCCTATTCATTTTAAATACAACTTCCAATTGTTCTAGAATGAAAAGGACTATAGTTAGTTGCTCCTCTTCATTTTCATGATCATCACGATTCTCATGATCTTTTTATTCTTTAGAATCCTCTTGTTCCTCCTCCCTAATGGCCTCAAATGGAACATCTAGGTCCTGGGTGGGTTCTTCCACCATGGTCTTTTATACTAGCTTATGGGTCCTCTTCGGTGCCATCAGAACTCCCCAATAGGTGGATCGAGCTCTACTAGAATTCTGATACCATGTGATGTACCCCAACTTTTTATCCTTCTACTATTTTCACCTTTGGACTTGCAGTTGAGTTTATCAAGGAGTTTGGGGGTGCATAAAAAATAGGCAAACTTATCTTTAAATTGCAGCATGACATTGGTTTAATTGCCTTGGAAGATGTTGATGCCATCATAGCCTATCACTCCTTCCAAATCCTCCAACCTTAGCCCACCAAAATCATGCAAAGATTTAACCATAAAATAAAATGTTGTCAGATGTGGAATATATATCAATTGTTTCAACACAATGGAGGATGGGAATCTTTTTCCACTCATGGACCACATATAAGTGGATTAAAATTCATTGAGTGTTGTCAATTGCCATAACTTCACATGCATTAATGGTAATGAAAGCAAAAATAACAAGGGTGAATGCAAGGTGATTCACTTTTTAAATCATAATGCTCATTTTTGGAGAGTGCCTTGTCTTTCGACACCTATAATGAATAATAAAACATATCAAATTGAGAATTTGAAATTAATTATACATTAAAAACTTGATTATGAAAATACATATGTAATTAATATAAGTGAAACCACTTTTCACAAGGGACTTTTGAAATACAAAAATATGAACTAATCAATATAGTATAACGGTACAAAATAAAAAGGTGCATATTGAATTCCATTCCAAATTATTATAATGATTCAACATATGGTGTAACATCAAATAATAAACTTTATGTAAAAATCTTCCTTCAAAAATCATAGCCAAAGTGTAATTAGGGACTTTTGAATGGTCAAAATTGAGTCATATTTTCATTAGTCCTTAAAATAGTTGTTGTCTTCAAAATTTGAGTTTTTTTTTCAAAAGGTACATTTGGAATATGTAGGTGTGCTGATATTAATGTGGACTTTATTGCTTTTGATACATGACTTTATTACCATTGACCCCATGATACCAAAAAAATTAAAAATTTAACATTAAAAATTGGACTTTTGTGAACTCTTATTTTATCAAAAAATGAGCCACCTTAGAGTACATATACTTACAAATGCAATTCTAATAGTTTCCAACAAAACAACATGCATGAATTTTACCATGCCCTAGCCTAACATATTAAAGCAATGTTTTTGGGACATAATTTTTTTTATTCTCAACATTTGGAACTAGGCTTAGAAGTTTCGGTCATATCTCACCATGGGCTAAAATTTGATAGATTGTAATAAATTACACATATTTTTGTTTTTAGTTAATGGGGACATCATTTGCAGTTGGTTTAGGATGGAAAGGCAAACATTAGCAAGGCATACATGCTCATTCTTCATATGCACTAAATTCTTGTTGAAATAGTATGAACCAACATCAACATTTGGTTAGGACATTAAACATTTCTAATGTCCAACATGTCTTAGACAATTGTTTAGCTTTATAACTAAAAGCTTTTCTTTTGCTTCACTAGATGTGTAGATTTTACATCTAACTTGGTGTACTACACCCTTTTCATTGATCATGGATTTAGCCCATGGTAAGCACGATGATGTCCAAGCATCTTAAAACTTCTTTGACGTATCATTTTATTTTTCTTTTTAGCATTCTACCTAGATACCTCCTCACACTTAAAAAATAAAATATTAACAACTTGTCTAACACAACTTTTTTTTTCCCCATGTGATTGAAAAAAGTTGCATTAGACAAGTCATTAATAGCCATTTTTGTTTTAGTGTCACAAGCTTCATTAGACATGAACAATTGTGATTTCTCATTAGGAGAAACATAAGCATAATGTCTTGATGAATAAGATGGACCAACCCCATCCTCAAGTAGTTCAATAGAAGGTAAATTAGTTTGAACTTGAAATTCTTGGGAATTTGCAAATGGGTGATGGTGGATATAATACAAGTCAACAAAAAAGGATTGTCAAATTTTGAAAGCATATGCCTTTAAATGATAGAAAATTGAAAATTTTATCATCAAAAATTAAGAGTCTAATTATGAAAATCTTAAGAAGTAGGTACAAAAGATGAAGGCTTCGAAAAATAAAAATACCCAAATCCCAAAATTTCTAATCCAAATATGTTAAAACAAAATACAAGCAATGAATGTCAAGATTTAGGAATCAACATGTGAAACATTGAGATGGTGAAGGATATTAAAAAAATGACAATTAACATTAAGGACTCAAGATTCCAGAGCTTTAGATATTTTAGGAATTAAGTGTAGAAAGAAAATTCCTTTAGGATCACAAATATTTACCTAAACACCATGTAAACAATGACAAGGATTGTTTTTGGTGCATTTTCTAATGCATAGAAAGAAATCAAGACAATAGTTTTTTCTATTATTTAGAACAATGCCATGTTATGCTATGATAATAAATAAATGAAGTTTGAGGAATTAAAAAAATCTTGAACAATAAATTGTACTCAAAAGTTTGGATTTTTGAACATTCTAATTTCTTAGGAATTAGGTACAAAAATTTGAAAGGTGAGGCCCTTAGAATTATGAATGCAAAGAAACAACAAATCAATGATTAAGTCCATTCAAGACATTGGATTTTGGATTCAATAAGTGCTAAACCACTATGCCATCAATAATGAACATATGAACCATTGAGCAAGTAAGATGAAAAAAATTATAACAAACCAAAAGTAGGATTTAGGAATAATGATTTTAGAAGTTGGAAGTTGGAATTTGGAACCAAGAGACATATGACAACATATAATCTCATAATCCAAATGTAAGCTATTATATAAGATCAACATGGTGCTTCAAAGCTTTTGTACCTTTAGGATGTGGGCTTTGTTTCATTCCTAGGATATGGATTTGGAAATTTACAACACATGACAATCAAGAGTTATTACTTAGGGTTCAATAGTAAACATTCGACATTAAACACTCAAGATTCAAGCATCAAGATTTAAAAGTAGCCATTTTTTAATCTAAAATCTTTAAAAGGTTGCAATAGTATGTGGAAAATGGCACTTAAACTTTAAAAACCCTAACAAACCATGATGAAAAAACTACAACTTTCAAGGTGGCACCTAACCCCTAAAAACCTTAACAAACCATGATTGATAGGTTGCAACTTTCAAAGTGGCAACTAAACCTTAAAAACCTTAACAAACCATAATCAACAAGTTGCCAGTGCTTGCTTATTTAAAAAGTACCTCAATCTTAAAAGCCTCAACAACAATAATAAAAATCATCAGAGAGAAAGATAAAAAACCAAAGAGCTTTGACAAATGAAATGACAAAAGCAAATTTTTTGACAACATTTTCAAGAAAAAAATGTTCCCACATTGAATGGCACATGCATCTCTAAGGGATACCTTGTATCCCTAGTTTCTTTTTTGGCAAATTCTTGTGATGTGCACATCAAAAGACTTAACAACAATATCAAAAATCATTAAAGAGAAAAATAATGAGATAGAAAGCTTCAACAAATGAAATGAAAGGAACAAACTTTTACTTACAAACGTTTTGATGACTTTTTTCAAAAAAAAAATGTTCCCGTAATTGAACAACATATGCGATTCCAGGGATACCTTGTATCCCTCACTCCCTTTTTGGCAAATTCTTGTGATGTGCACCCCCACTTTGAACCTTCAAATTTCCCAGGAAACACCATTAGACTAGACATTGGTCCCATTACCACATTAAACTCTGGAGGTCTTCTAAGTCCCTAATATTTATTAATCAACCATAAGCTCTCAAAATCCACACATTGGCCATAATCATTTATGAAGATTAAAATTTATAGTCTACAGGTTGTTATTCTAACTTCTAATACTTAAATAATGCAAATAAAATAACTCAAATTTCAACAACACTATAATGTTGGTGACAAGTAAACAAGCTTACATCACATGTTGTTAACAAATTGAAGTGTGTGCTAAAAGACCAAGTAGTAAAAAGCTTTTCAATGATGGCAACATTGTTGGTGAAAAGGAAGTTTTAGGTTTTAATGAAAATGCCAAAACTTTCACCTCAAGGTTTTGGTGAGGTGCTAAATACCCCCTAACAAGCTTTGTCCAATGTTATTTTAGTGTCCATGCCCCACCACTTGACTCCATTTTCAAGCCTTCCACATCCAAAGTATGCCCCACCACTTGACCCCACCCTTTTGAAGACCATGTCATCATGTGACCCCACCTTTTTCCATCTCATCAGATGGACCCACCAATTTTTGTTTTCCATCCACCCTTGCAGACCATCATCGACATTCATGTCACATTTGTTGTCGAACCTTGCTTCATCAGTTGTTGTTGATTACAACACCATCGACATGATTTACAACATGATTTGCACTTTGCAACAAGGTATATGTTTTGCAAAAAATGGTGATCACAAATCATGTTTGAAATTTCCTTTTTTTTAGATGTAAAAGGATAAGTTCCATGTCTGCATCTCATGAGCAAGAACCATTGTAATCTAAAGTAAGAAAAGGCATTTGAAATCTACCTAATTTTAGATGTAGATGGATAAGCTTCATGGCACACCAAACACCACAAACTAAGGTGGCCCTTACGCCATTAACTTTTCATTGTATTTCAACACATTTAAAGTTTGCTCCTCAATGAATAACTTCACAATTGACACATTTGTATTTGATATTTTTGAACGTTGTAAGATTATAATTTGTTCCTTTATTCTAGACAATATTTGGTAGATGTTTTTGAACTTTGCAAAAGTTCTAGGTGTTTTGGAAGGTCCATCACTTTTCTTTGGAAGATGTTTCTTGCCATGTACCTACAAAAGTTCAAATTGTTCTACAAGGTCCATTACATTTCGGTCGAAGCTATCATATTTCCATGTATTGTTTTACATTTCATCAATTGGGGTTCACATGTCTAAGCTCTGGAAAAAGGTTAATGTGTTTTGCAAAGACTTTTGTTTTTCAAATCTACTGTCATCTTGCATATGCATAAGCTCCAAGCAAATTTGTATCTTCAAAATAGTTGAAAATGAAGTAGAAGAAACCAATGTTGACCAATTGCTTCCAGTGTGAATGTAATTTGAGTTACATTTGTCCTTAAATTCTTGACACTACAATTGTTTTTTTATTACATTGCCTTCTACAGACCACTTGCCATAATTCAAACTACCTCTTCTAGGAGAGCCTTACTTTTATTGTTAGAATTTCAATGTGGAGATGGTGCTTTTTTCATATAGTTTACATAAAATTGCAAACATTAGTACCATATGCACACCACATTTCCAATTAAGGGTTATGTACTTCAAACAAGTATCAATTTCATTTTTTGATACTCGCATTCATTAGAGGTTTTGGTTTGAATTTAATCCATGGCAAGCCCAAGCTACACAATGGTGTTGGATGATGTAGAACTAAAAGACAAGGTTAAAAGCCTAGATTCCATTGTTAACTTGGATGGTCCTAAGATCCTCAAAATAATGTCAAGCCCAAATGTCAAGACCAGTGGATGATCCAACAATCACAGAAGATGTTTAGGAATATGTTGTTCCTTCAAGGGAAAGGGACCTTCTCCATAAATTGAAAGCCATAATTCAAGATCCTCCTCTTGAACCTTTTTTTAAAAATGATTTCATGTGGTTGCCACATCTCACAAGTGGCCTTGGTTTGTATAGGGAAGTTGAAATTGTAGTGATACCATGGAGTCGACTAAAGGATTTTGTTGAAGGGGAACAAAATAATCTAGATTTCCCTTGCAAGTTTACAAGAACAAAAGACCACTTTAGGTCATCTACCCTAGGCATGTTGACATACCCAAAAGTAAATTTTGTTGTTCTTGTTTATAAGTGCGGATTATAAAATGCACAATTCATCCATTTCATTCCAATGTTATCATTTTATGGATGTTCAATGTATTGAATCATGCAATGTCTTCATTTCTACCTAAATTTCTTTCTAAATATCACAATATGATGAATTTTATCGCAATTTCATAGTTTGAAAAATGTCCATGGCAATTTCACTTCATAACTGTTGTTATGTTTATAGGTTTTCTTGTAGCTTCAAACCAAAAGACAGAACCCATGTTCTTCCAGAGGAAATGTAGAAGCTTATATTATCTACTTAATAAAAACAAAAGCAAAGGAAGGTCAATGATGCATCCATGAGAACAAAGGGAAAGAAACGGTTGATGAAGATCCCTGAAGCCATTCGGTTGTCAAGGTAGAGCACAAGGATAGGGAAGATGATGTTTGGAATGTCAATTAAGTGTAGGTGTCAAAGGTCTTTCATTGTAAAAAAATCGTATCTAAATTAGAGCTTATGTTAATTGATCTACCTCCATGTAGAACATACAAACAATGAAGGAGTGGTTTGCCATGGGACAATTGTGATTGGATACCAACATGCATTGGGTTCACAACTATCTAATGCCATGAAAGCACACCTCATGCAACTTATAAAGCAAAGGACGTCCCATACATAAGTCATGACACGTCAAAGCATATGTCAAGGAACAAGCATTACGAAATGAACTTGTCACTTGTGATATATTTGTCCTACCATTAGATGTTAGAAACCTAGCCAAAAAGAGGGTCAACAAATTATGGCAAAACCATCCTAAGGACCCAATTAGTGTGAGAATATGGGTTTCAGAATACCTAGAATTAGTGTTCTTTTATTTAGAACATGCCCCTTTGGATCTCAATTTATTGAAATAAGATGAAACCCCTTTCACATTAAGGATTCAAACCACTTGGAAATTGGAAATGATGGCAAAATTTGGACATGGGAGTTGTTTTTCATTTGATGTTACATTTGGAATGAATCAAACCAAGGTATGTCATCATCTCCCATTTTCCCAGTTCCAACATAATATCTTTCTATAGCACAAATTTGATCTTCATGGAATACAAATGTGCTTTCATACTAATTAATTTGAACATGCTTTATATGTTTCTACACCATGATGGTGTTCGATGAATGGCAAAATGGAATACCAATTGCATTCATAGTAATTGGGAAAATTTGAGAGTGTGACCTAGACCTTGTATCGAGAACATTATCACAACAAATGCCTAGTGGTTGGATGCCAAACACTATCATTGTGGACAATGCACAAGTTGAAATCAATGTTTTGAGGTATGATATGTCACTTTCCTACCTCCTAGCACATGGTCATTGGTCGGCAATGTACATGGTTGTTTATATCCTACTCCATCCATTTCATTATTGTTTGGGGCATCTCTCTCCAAAATATTATTAATGTTTGTAGATCATCTCCATTCATTATAAATGTCACTTTGGTTTCCATGTATAGTTATACATATATATATGACCATTATAATTTTAAGGAGTTGTTTCATATCTTCCCACCATTGCACAAAATATAATTTTTTAGGAATGTTGTAGAAACTTGTAGGTTTGCTTTAGTGTTCAAAATCTCATGTTATTCTTGTAATTTTTTTTGGTTATTTCAACATAGGAATGTTTGGCTAGATGCCCAAGTTCTATTGTGCTTATGGTATGTCTGAAAAAAATGGGTTGAAAATGCCATTAGGAAGATTGTAAATCCACAAGAAATATCTAATGTCCTATTAGCACTTGGGAGGATTATGTATTCTCAAGGATGTCCCATTGATGTTGACCCTAATTTTTGGGCAGAACAAGAAATTGAAATGCTTGCAACAAATTTTCCCAATGCATGACTTTTCATTCAATACCTTTAAAAACATTGATTGCAAAAGTGAGAATGTGGTGTGTTGGAAATCGCAATATACCACATGCAAGGTAGGACACAAATTCTATAGTGGAATCATTCCATAACAACTTTAAGCGGATTTCATATTAATCATGAGAAAAACTTATAGGGCGTCAAATGGATTGGCTCATTTACCACCTAGTCGGTGATGTCTTTACTCACTATAGGTATGGTGTCTAGTGAAAGATTTTTGAGTACATCAGGAATAAATAATGTGAAGGAATTGTCACTATTGCTATGCTTTGGGCTTGTGACATCCCATCCCACCAATGTTTTGCTGTACAAGATGAAGATGACATTACTTTTGTGGCATCTTGCAATCATCCACCCAAGGTGTGGATTGTGCATGCCCCGAGTTTTGAATGGCCCCAAAGGTGAAAGCACACTACGGGGGGGCCAAAAATGTTATCACATTGTATTGTTTTCTAGGGGTGTCCATGTTTGAACTTCAACCATGATAATATTGGAACATATTTTTCCAAAATTTTTACATAATATGGTAGATTATAACACAAAGAATTCAATCGCAAGGAAAATTCATTTTCCAACTTATATTGTGTGACTCCAAAGTATATTTGTGGAAAAAAAATGTACATCATTATGTACTAAAAAATGCAAATATACTCAAAAAATGAGTGAAATGATTTTTAGTATTTATGAAATTTGTAGTATTTATTAACATTGTGATTCCATATGATTGGAATAAATTTGTGAGCCATGTGAAGAGTTTGATAATTATCATATCACAAATGGGTGTTTTTTGGGGCAAAGACCATAAGTATGTGATAAATTAACATTTTGATAAACTATCACTTTCAAGCGGAAAACGACAAGATATGTGAGGTGGTCATTTTTAAAATTTTCATTTCAAACATTTTTTGGTTGACTAATTCAAACCTAAACCTATCATACTCCAAAAATAAAAACATGTTTTATTATACTATATATACCATAAATATACTCATTACTCCTTAAATTTTAAATTTTAAAATTTAATTATTTTTTTCAAATAATATTGGATTTCATTAACTTTGTGAAAATCAAAATATTAAGCCCAAACACTAAAAGTAAAACCCAAAATTAAATGTAATATGTTTTGTAAAAATATATTTTATATACATGTTGTGAAAGTGCCCAAAGTAGCCCCCCAATAATGTGCTTTCACCCCCAGTGTGATTGCCCACTTACAGCATAAGGGATTATTTGCAAGCAAGTTATAAAAAGTTACGTGCTCCATCCAACCATTCTTGATGGTGCGATTATTTGAAAACAAATACTTTTCATGGGGTGCAAAGGGGATCCTTAGTAACAAACTTGCTAATTTTTGAAGACCCACTTTTTGAGGAGCAACACATCCTTCCATAGATCAAGGACTTCCCCACCTCTCATGATATAGAACATCATGATCTCCAACAGACAAGCAACATTAGCAACTTGATTAAGCTAATGTGGCATGAATGACTAAACACATCAACGGAAATTCCAACCTTGCAACAACATTTGTTCTATTTGTTGAAAGTTGTCGAAGGCAAACAATAGGACATGCTTGCATGAGGTTTGGCTGGGTTGGAGCATCTGAATGACTAGCATTTGTTCCCAATGAATTTTGGTGATAATAGTTTGAAAAGGCATAGAGGTGTGCTTAAACCTAGAGGTGTTAATTCTCACAATCTAAAAGAAAAAGAAACCATGTTTATTCACATGTAGTTGGATGTTTGCGCTTGTAGAAATCTATTTAGTTAGCAACAAATATCAATTGTTTAAACCTCACAATGCACTATTGGTGACAAATGTGCATTTCCTAATAATTGTTTGTACAAGGTCCCCCAACAAAGAATCCATGCTTGCTTTTTCAAAATTTGGATTAGTATGCATCAAGTTCTCATAATATACTCCCATCAAGAGCCTAAAATTGTTTTGAATATGTAACTATGGAACTTAGTTTGTCCATCTGAAACACATAAACCACCATATTACAATGATGTTCTTTAGTTCATGATGTTTTTATTATTTTGGCAATTTTTATAGTGGTTGCCTGCTTAAGAGAGTTCATTGCTACCAAACTTATTTGCATACTTGTTGTTAAAACAACTAGTTGGTTTGCATATCTGCTAGAACACTATGCATCATGTTTTCAAAAAATGCAATACCCTATCACCTAATTCATAGTTCAAGTCAAGGGCAAACATGTGTATTTGCATGTCTATGAAGCACAAATGTTAAATGTTTTGAAATCAGTGAAGGTATGAAAAACATACAATTCAAGGAAAAGATCAGAACATTGCATCAATTACAAATGTTTTTGTACATATGTTTGCTACTTTGAGCCAGTCTACAAAAACATAGTGAAAAGTCATATAGCCAATGGTCAAATGGACAACAAAATATAACAAATGCTAGAGGCACTTAAAGACAAGGACAAGATGTAAACTAAAATTTGCTTGCGGACTCTGAAACATAATGGACATGCTTTCGAGTTTTGCCACTTCTTCGAGTTGCAACACCATTGATAAATGCTACAAAAGTCAATTTAGTGCCTTCATGTTATTCTTCCACATCAATAACCCACTTTGTAGAACTATCTTGGGAACCTTGTATAGTTTGCACCAACATTTCCATTAATGTGACTTGAGTTGCCAATGCATCATGCCTCGAAAACCATGTGGGGGTCTATTAATAAGGGTTTTCTATTCCCATTAAGGTTAATTCACCTTTGGATTTTTTCAACAATAGGTTCCTAAAGTAGCAATAGGTACATACAACACACAAAATAAAATTTAAACTACTACAAATCCTAAACTAACATGTACACAAATTGCTCAAACTTGAAGGAATAGATTGAAAGAATAATGATCCATGTTCCATAATTCAAAACTGGAAACACATAATCATGACTGAAATCCAAAACTCCTTCAACAAGTTTGTCCTCCAATCTAATATTAGCCAATGCAAAATACAACAGTTATAACTATCCATTATAAACAGTCATTAGCTACTACCTAGACTAATGATCCAAAATTTCCAAAAAAATACACCCTGCTTAACTACTTGTCCAACTACCAATTTTGTCAAGTATGAGTATTACAAATTACCTGTTGACTAACCTTTCAACCTATCTTTTTAACCTAATCATTACCTACTAGGTTTAATAACTGGTTAGGTTAATACTATAGGTTAGTTTAATAACAAGTTATGACACTTATTAGGTTCAACAACCTGTTTATATTATCAACCTATTAAATCATTTATTACCAAATTTGGGTAACATTATCCCCTTTTGAAATCTACATTTCGTCCTCAAAATGTTAGCCCAAAGGTCCATGTTAGATTTAACTTTCTATAACTAGTTGATTGATGATTTCCTTAATAAGTTCAACACTTACTGCCTCCACAAGTTCAACTTGACTCAAGATTTGAAGATTGATTAGTGCTGCAATCTTTTGTCAATCAAGTGTGTATTCAAAGGTCACTATGGGTGTTGTGTATACCTTCAAAGCATGCGGGGTATTTGATATCAAAGTAACCTCCTAACTTATACCTATCTGGTGTGAGGTCAGAGGTACATTAGTAGATAAGAATTCCAAAGACTTTAATCTACTATCTAGTATAATATATGAAGGATTAACATGTTCATCCTATTTCTTGTTAGATTTTTCACTACCCTCCACAAGTTGACTAACAATAGTGGTTACTAGAACATGTATAATAAAAGTCTAAACAAGTAAGGGTATGATTTCTAAACTTGTTCCACCTCTTAGTGGATTAACTAGTTTAGTAATAGGTTGTACCACAGAGATGGAATGAGTTCACCTACTCAATAGTTTGGAGAAGTTTTGTTATGTTGATTAAAGACTACCTAATCAATCAGTTTCTATACCACATGTAGAACGTGTTGAACCCAAAACAACACCCACAATTGTTCGATAGGGAGTTATTTATCCACAAGGCACTTGGCCAATCAAATTAGTACCTGGTCCAGGTGAAAGATCACAAGTTCCACATCATAGACTAATTTTAGGAGGAAACCAAGGTGCTGGAACTATGACCTACTCATATTGTTATCAAATGGGACACATGTTTAATCACTACCCATTTGTTGATGATAGATTAAGGCAGTTACTGAAGGAGGAGGTGATAATTATTCATCAACCTATTTTTCCAACCATTACAATAACAATACCCAATGTGTTTGTATTAAGAACTCAAGCCATGAATCCTAGTATAGCTCATACAATAATACTTGTTAACTATAAGACAACTTGGTCACAACCTATTACACCAATTGTACCAGGTAAAAATTAGCATGTTACCTACTTCAACATACCCAATGTGTTATAATGTCATAACCCCTTTTGTGCCTCTAAATCTTAGTTTGTATCCAACATATCCAACTGGAACAAAAGGACTTGATTCCTCGATCTTTATGAATTATACAGGTTATGTACCTAGAAATATGTACCCAATACCTAAACAACCTATTGTACCACCAACATATATACCAAACTCTATTGGAAATTAGTTTTCTACAATGGTTCAATTAGTGACTAGCAAGGATAGACAACCTATTCAACATCCTATTACTACATCAATGCCAACCACTATACAGGTTGCTACTAGTTTACTAACTTATGTACCCAGACTTTTTGATCATCAACCACTGGATGGAGGACAACCTAAAGATTCACCTAAAAGAAGTTCATTTGGAGGAAATCTGCCGAGAGGGCCACCTTTTAATCGACTTGTTGCATCTTTTGGATGGCCAGCACTTGATCTGCATCTGTTTATACCACCATAGTATCATCCACTTGTTGTGCAACTTGTTTCAAAAGTAGCAACCAAATTGCCATACATGAAATTACAATACCCAACCTATGTCAAAGACATTGACCTAAATGTTCACATTAGAATATTCAAGAAGGCCATTAAAGCTAATGGCAAAACAATGGAGGTTGATATCATCATCTTGTTTGGTTTTACTTTTAGGGATAATATCTTAAATTGGGGTGAAAACTACATTCTAGACCATCCAAACTGCATTTTTGAAGAGTTGGAACAAGCATTTTGAAAGTGATTCAAAATTTTAAAGAAAGATGAAGAGGTCTATATGCAATTGTGAAATAACAACAACAAATCGCTGAACGTGTCGAGGTTTACTATGAACACTTGTTGAAATTACCTAATACAGGTTAAAACAATAGATGTTTTTCTCACCATTGTTTTAGGGCAGGTTTATTACCTTACCTAAGATTAGCAATTGTAAGTATGATGAGAAATATTATAATTGAGCATAAAGAAGTTGCTATAATATGTGAAGAAAGTGGACCTATTAATTTGAGTTACAATGTTTTACTAACTACATCAGAGGCTAACATAGTAGTTAAACCTATAGTACCAATTGTTATAGTTAAATCAACATTAACCTATACTGATTATGGTAAAATTGATCATTTAGTGGAAATTTATCATGATAGGAAAAGAGAGGTACTAGTTGTGTTAACTACTATAGTTAAGTCTACAAAACCTATAGTAGGGACAAAAACCCAACTTGTTAAATTAGGAAAAATACCTCTTGGTTATCCCTATATAATTGGTTCTAACATAGAACATAGATATGGAAAATGACCTAGAAAAATTGAAGTATAGAACATGTTTAGAACTAAACGTGTTAGTTTTAATGCCATGACAACACCTAAACTGCCTAAAACTAACAATGTGCTAGTTAATGTAGTTGTTGTTACCACTCGAAGTCAACAATCAGAACACTAGGTGTTCAAGGAGAGGGAGTCGGTTAAAACTAAATGGGTTGAAGAATGGCAATAAGAATAACATCTACATGATTCTTTCATTGAAACTATTTGACAACTACAACATAATGGGGTTGAAAAACAACTTGCTACTATTAATGAAGGTTCATTATAAAGTAATTAGGCTGGATTGCCTAATAATCCAACCATGACTCTATTGACTGTAAGCAATTGAACCAGTGAAGTGAATCAATAACTTGTCATTTCAGAACAAGTTACTATAGAGAAGACTTTAGAAGAAATTCTAAGAGATATTAGTAAATAAGTCTTGGAAACCAAGTATACATTGAACTTGGGACAACTGTTGCAGGTGATTCTTGATATCAAACATTACATTTTTAACTTGGTACCATCAAAACCTATTTCACCAAAATTGACAATTGCATCAATTGCCATTGATCATCAAATGGTAGTAATACATGTTCAAGTAGGGAAGAACTTCATTGAAGACGTGCTTCTAGATGGTGATTCTGGAGTTAATATTATTACAGAGAAACTGAGGGTACAATTAGGTTTATCAAAACCAAAACTTGCACCTTATAATTTACATCTAGCTTATCAAACCATTGCAAAACCCTTAGGTTTGATTAAGGATCTTAGAATTCTTGTTCATGGAATTCCCTATGTAGTGACTTTTACTATAATTCAAAATAGTTTGTTAAATTCTAGCCATTTTGTGTCATTAAGTTGTCCTTGGCTAAGGGATGTTAAAGTGTCCCATGATTGGGGCAACAACATTATTACTATACAAGGAGCTGGTACAGTTAAAACCATACTTGTTACTAAGAAACTTGAAGCACCAACCAAACATTTGGAAATATTAGTTTGTTATGATTTCCATTCCAAAATATTTGACAAAGAAGAGGATTTGATGTTTGCCATAGAACAAGGACTATTTTCAATAGGAATTATAGTTATCCCTACATTAGTTTGGTTAAATCAACCTATTAAGTTGATTACATCAGCATGTTTGAATTTAGTTAGACAGGCTAATAAACTTGTTGAACATGTGTCTAAGCCACTTGTTTCGTTTGATGTACCTATTAAATCCGTACATGTACGACTTGTTAAGATAGTCGTACCCCTTGATACTTTCCAACAACATTTATCGGATACATTTTTCCAACTTGAAGTGGGAGAAATGGAAATTGACAAGATGCTTGCTTGAATCAAAGTTCAAAACCTTTGCATTGTAGGTTATATTGTCATTGAAAAAGAACAATTGACCAAGATCAATTTGGGTTTTGAAAAAAACCTGTAACATGTTAGAATTAATGTAGATTTGGAACCCGTTGTCAATTATCAATTGATTGAATTGCTAAAGGAGTTCAAGGACATCTTTGCTTGGACTTACAAAGATTTGAAGGGGATACCACTTGACATAATTCAACATTCGATTGAATTGGACACATTGATACCACTTGCTCATCAAGTAAGGTACTAGTTAAATCCTAATTATGCAACCATTGTCAAACATAATATTAACAAATTGCTTGTTGCAGGTTTTATTAAACTTGTTAAAGACACTACTTGGCTACCACCTAAAATTGTAGTGCTTAAGAAAAATGGAAAACTCAGAATTTGTGTGGACTTCAGGAAGCTTAATGTAGTTACTAAAAAGGACCGATACCCATTACTTTTTATTGATGAAGTTATTAACACTATAGTCGGACATGAGGTTTATACATTTCTAAATGGTTTTTCTAGATACCATTAGATTTCCATAATATTGGAAGACCAATACAAAACCGCCTTTGTTACTGATTAAAGGGCTTTTATATGGGTTGTAATGCCTCTTGGGGAAAAAAATGGACCACCTACCTATCAAAGGGTAATCACCAAAGCTTTCTGTGAATACATTGACGTGTTCATGAAAACAAATTTAGATGATTTTATTATTTTTAATGACCTATCCACTCATTTGGAAAAACTCAAAAAAAAATTCTAAAATGTAAAGAGTATGGCATTAATTTGAATCCAAATAAATGTGTATTTATGGTATGTGTAGAATTATTTTAAGATTCATAGTTTCCAAAGAAGGGAAGAGACCTTATTTTAAGAAAATAGAAGTTTTAGTCAAAATGCCAGTGCCCAAAATACCTCAAGAGATTCAAGTCTTCAATGGAATGGCTAAATTTTATAGATGTTTTATCGAGAATTTTGCCTCTATTATGGCACCAATCACCAAGTTACTCAAAAACCTAAAATGTTTGAATGGACTATTGAATGTTAAACTACTTGGGAGGATATCAAAAATCAATACATTCAAGTTCTTATACTTATTAGTCCTAACTGGGAACAAGAATTTCATGTTCACATTGATGCATTTCAATTAGCAATAGGGGCAATATTGGCCCAGAACCTAATAGGCAAAATAGATCAACCTATTATGTACTCATCAAAACTACTTAATTATGTTAAGTGCAATTATACTACTTTAGAAAACCTTGGGAAATAAAAACCCCAAGTGGAAGGTGTGGTGGCAAACTATTTAGGAGTTCATAGAGGAGCAGATTTAAGACAGTATGGAGTTGGTTCACTATGAAAAACAAAATTATCAATTCAAACTATAAGCTTACAAAATTGTTTTCCCTGATTTTAAATACAAACCCCCAAGTTTTGTGTCTATGGAAAATTGGAATCAGGAGCAGAATTCCAACAACGCCATTTGTGGTCCACCTTGTTACTAAACCAATTAGTGCATTGAGAATAGGTTTAGAAATCATACCTTTATTTGTTTAGACTTTTACTATACCTATTTTAGTAACCATTATTATCAATCAACTTGCGGAAGGTAATGAAAGATCTGAAAAGAAACATGATGAATTTGTTAATCCTTCATATATTATACTAGACAATAAATTAAAGTCTTTGGAATTCTTATCTATTAATGTACTTATGATACCACACTAAATAGGTATAGCTCAGGAGGTTATTTTGATATCAAATACCCCACATGCTTCGAAGGTATACACATCATTCATAGTGACCTTTGAAAACACACTTGATCGATAGAAGATTGTAGCACCAACCAGTCTTCAAATCTTGAGTCAAGTTGAACTTGTGGAGGCAGCAGGTGTTGAACCTGTAAAAGAAATCATCAATCAATCAGTTACGAAAGGCTAAATTTAACTTGGACCTTTGAGCTAACATTTTGAGGACGAAATGTAGATTTCAAAGGGGGACAATTTTACCCATATTTGGTAACAAATGACTTGATAGGTTGATAAGTATAAGTAGGTTATTAAACCTAACAAGTGTCATAAGTTATAATTTAAACTAACCTATAGTATTAACCTAACCAATTACTAAACTTGGTAGGTAATGATTGGGTTAAGAAGATAGGTTGACAAGTTAGTCAACAGGTAATTTGTAGAATCTATATTTGACAAAATTGGTTTATTGTTTTTGAAATTTTGGATTGTTAGTCTAGGTATTAGTTAATGATTGTTTATAACAGTCAGTTATGACTGTTGTATTTTGAATTGGCTAGTATAAGACTAGGAGGACAAACCTATTGAAGGACTTTTGGATCTCATTCATGATTATGTGTTTCCACTTTTGAATTATGGAACATGGATCATTCTTCTTTTAGCCTATTTCCTTCAAGTTTGAGCAATTTGTGTACATGTTAGTTTAGGATTTGTAGTAGCTTAAGTTTTATTTTGTGTTGTATGTACCTGTTGTTGCTTTAGGAACCTATTGCTAAAAAAATCTAGAGTTGAATTAACCTCAATGGGAATATAAAAACCTTGTTAAAAGGGTCATCTGTAGAAAAACATGTAGAACAACATATAGTTGTGTTTAGTACATTTGCAAAAAAACTTGCGCATGGACAGAAAACAATTTACACTTAAGGGCTTAAATGCACATACTTCAATGGATGATTCCATGTCTTCTGCCATGTAGTTACAAAACTTTTGTATGAATTTCATAACATAAAAGCTGCAATCCCAATTTGATTATTACCATGGACCATCAAGCCACACCCAACTAGATTTTGAAAATGTTTGTTTCCATGCACGTGACCTTGAAAAGTTTCTTTTTGTAATTACCCATACTTTTGCAAAAAACCAATGTAAGATGGCATTGTGAAAAAGGTTTGTAGATTTGAAAGGATCATAATGAAACAAATGTTATGCACTCAAAATCAAAAGACTCTAGTGATTAACATCTTGGATTGGGATAAATACTGCTTTCATTATTGTAAGTAACTGAATCTTTTTGCGGATGAACTAAGTGACACTATGTTCAGATTCCCTCCTTTTTTTTCCTAGTTCTTGACAATGTCCCACATATGGGAGTGTGTGATCTATAAATCATAGAATGAAAGATGTTTGTGCATAAACCACAACCTAAAAAAATCCATAGCATAAGTGGAAAGGTGGCCCTCACTATAGTTGAGGAGGGTAATGTATGTATCAATTTTCAATTTCAAATAATCACTTGAAAAAACAAAAGAAACTATAGAATCCTTTGTCCCACCTTTGGAGTTAATGAAATTTTTGACCACTATCACCAACTTGTCTCATAATTGTAATTTTAGATACAAGTGTCAATGATGGCTTTACTTGAAGATTGAAAAACAAAATTCAATATTGCAACATGTTGACAATTGGCATATAAAACCTAATGTCTATGCTTGGAGGTCAAAAATATCATCAATGACAAATGAACCTTTCCAAAAAAAAAAAAACAATGCCAAAAAAACTGCATTGCAAAGTTAAAATTTTGATAAATAATCGTGTTGTACATCTTGTTCATGAACTGTCTGCTAGTTGGGCTTGTCTATGTGAAAAAAGGTATACAATCCTATAGAGACTCAATACATGGATTGAAGCAAGTAAACCCTAAGTCCTTAACACAAAATTGTTTTATTCTACATGAATTATTACAACTAGAATGTCCAATCGTTCAATTGTTATGTCTTCCTCATGCTTTGCAATAGCAATGGGGAAGACAATAGACCATTAGGGTCATTGTCTTTAACTACGCCTTGCATGTTTAAAATTGGCTGCAATTGTGATGTTATTTGTTTTGACATTTCATAGTTCAAATTGCGTATTGGTCTTAGAGGGCTATGAGAGGAATCCCTATGAGGTCGCAATCCCAAGGATAGTGAAGGTGTCCATTTAAATCCAGTGTAAGCCATTGACATTGTTGTTGACTACAACAAAATGGCCAGGCTTGGATTGTTGAAATAGGATTGTAGATCAAGCTCAAATTCCTCCTTCGTGCCCTGCCTATGATTCTCAGAATTGATAATCTTACTAAACAACCCAAGTGGCGTATGTTCACAATTTCTTTTTTGTAACACCTAAGAGGAGACATCTACTGGAATGGAGTCTTCAGCTTGTAGGGGCACAAGATCAAGTGCATTTGATGAATCGGCACCTATAAAACGTGGTAAAACCATGATTAATCTTTTTAGGACATTATATTTAACAGTTCAATCAAGTTAGTATTCGCCATGGATTGAAAGAACATTAAACACAATAGACTTGGAAAACATAGTCCTAGATGGTGAGATAGTACTTGTTGTGGAGTTGTCATTTCCTTTTGAGGTGTTATTCACATCTATTGCAATTGCCAAAAGGGGTTTAACATTGTTGAACTTCACATGCAAAGCAAGGACTTTACAATCCATGATTTCAACCAATGTAGTGGTGCATTTAAGATGCTTGTCTAAAATAGTTCCATTAGTTGTAAGGGAAAGCTTCCCAAGGAAGACCTAGCCAATGTCTATCTCTTCTCGAACAAGCAAAAGTTCAAAAACCACATGAAGGTGCCAAGTTCAAAGGTGAGGTTTATGTAATGCAAGGGAACCTTGCAATGTTGCTTTCTATTAAAATAGTGAGATATTGGCAACTCGGATGGCAACAAATTAAATCAAATACAAGCTCCAAATGAGTTCTTTCATCATGGCCATCTATGGAAGTGCACCACATAGCTTGCAACTTCGATGTCATTCCCACTTTTTACATGTTTGAGATTGCTCTATGAGCAATCTTTGACATGAACCCTAGAGTCTTCTCAACAACTAACTCCTGTTGTTAAAGATCAAATCCAAGAAAGCCTAGCAAGTGGATAGTCTTCCAAAACTGCTTCTACAAAACAACTTGAATGTGTAGATGATGTGAATGCATACAATGTTTAGTGACAATGGATATAATTCCTTATCCATTTCTAACATGATGTTTTATAACTCTTCTTTAGTGTGCTCCCAAAGGCACTAAGGTCCAACTTGGATAGGAAATCGTTTCAACAAATGGTATAATGGTGACCAACCCCATTTTGCCCTCTCTTTTGTGGCCTTGACATGTTTGTAAAATTTGAGCAGTTCTTGCTAAACATAGTCCTCCTTTTTTTTTCAAAGTTTCTATAGCTCCTACCTTCTTATCATCATACCCTTTTTCAATTGTAGGTATTGTAGGTATTCCTAGAGGCACTTCATTTGATTAAACATGTTCATTGTGTTATCTCCACCCCCTCTAGATGTCCATGCATTGAGGGATTGTTTGACAATGTCACTAATGTGGCTTGTCCTTTCAATCCCTCCACTAACCTGCATGGAAAAAGAAAAGTGTAAGAAAACACTATTTAAAAGCAAGAACCAAAGAATTTGTTTTTGCAAACCTTATAATATTTATAGGCAGATGAAGGTACCACTGGCCAAATGCAGAAACTAGCATGTTGCCCAAAGTAGCTTTTGTTTCCATTTTCATCAAAAGCGCCATAGTTTTTTTTAGGCTTTTCCAAGATCTTTCTATCCATCACAATGTTTATTTATGATAGAAAAAATAAAGTCCATTGATTTTCACTTCTGCTAGGGGAGGAGGCAGTTCACAAGACCTTTTAATTATGAAACTTTCTACAATTGCTTTTGCCTTTACTTTTACATCAGCTTTTATGAAATGGGTTGTATTCCTTAGTGGCATAAACCTAGATGGGAATAATGACAAGGGGCCTGGACTGTTTTGTTTTGCTTAGTATACAGTTTACTACTAGGTTTTACATGTTCTAGTGACTGCTTTTGTGGAACATTATTTTTTGTTCCTTGATTGTTTGTAGCAGAACCTGGAAAGATCCAATTCATGGATTTTTTTAGAAAAGAAACGTGCCAATAGTTGCCATTACAAATGTCAAATTCCAACTAGGAAATAAAATGTAGGAGAGATGAAAAATTGTACCTGCTTTCACATTATGACTTGAAGAAAAGTTTTCATTACTACTTAGTTCATATACCTCTTTCTCCTTTAGATCTATGGGTCTTGGAGGTGTCATACAAGATGGTTGTTTTTGTAATTTTTGGTCGTGCAACCCTTTTTATGGCATGTTCTATCACATCATCAATTGTTCGTTTGCTTCGATTTAGGAATGTTTTCCCAAACTTCTCCCCTAAATTATTGAGTTCTTTAAGCTCAACTTTTGTCATCATTGGATACATTTTGAGTAGATCATTGCATGTGTAATCATGGCACAAATTCATCATTATGTGGTAAGACAAAGTACTTTTGTCTTTGAAAAGATTGCCATAGAACTTGCATCCAAATGATGGCTTATTACCTATAAGCACATCAACATGTCGAATGTCAAAATATACTTCGAGGGCCAATTGCTCATATTTGTCTTCAAGCTATAAGGTGACACAATGATTTCTACTTTGTTGCACTGTGAAATTGTAAATCTTGTTGTTCCCTTGCGGACCTTCAAATACCTATAATGGCAATATCACTAGTTATCATTTCCCATTACATCAATAACCATGCATTTTGACATAGCAACACACATAATACCTCAGGGCATAACTTAACAAAACAACCATCACAACTACATTTGGTTCTCTAGGAGATAATAAAAACCAACTTCTATACATTATTGTGTTGAACATATTTTGGAAATGGCAATCTTGTCTACATGAAATTTTGTTAAATTTGATCACATGCAAGTTGGTTTCCAACAATAAATAATCTATTTGGTTCATGACACTCGAGGATTTATATTTACTTTGGACATGGTAATGTTATGCTTCATAGGTGACATTACAACTTAACACACAATATCTCATCCACATGTTTTGTTGGATTTTTTTGTGCATAAACTAAAAATGGAGTTGACTTCTCTAGATCAGCCACAATTATAGCAACACGATATTAAAACAGGAAGTAATGAGACACAAATCTCATCACAAGTACAACACATCTCAATTTCTATAAAGCTACTAAAACACAATTCCAAACCTCTTGTTTTAATTTTTTAAGACTTGCACTTCTTTTGTGGCTCACATAGCTTGAAGGTTAGTATAGGATGTGTTTGGTTATCTTCCATTATCTTGGACATCCTAATTCAACTCCATCATAACATGTAGCCATTTTAGTTTCACACTAATCAAACAATTGGGTTGTGTTTTCCATTTGCTTATTTGTTTTTTCTTGCAAGGATTGGCTTTTAATTATCGACTAAAAGGATCATGGGCATAATGGATTGCTATTACAATAACAATAGCTACTACAAGTTACTAGTTTGAAGGGAAATTGGATCAGTACCCACAACATTGCTGCAATGACACAAGATTCAGCTGTAATAAGTTCACAAAATTCAACTGTAATAAGAAATGTAAACAAGGGAAAAGAAAGTAGGTACCTTATAGGATTTGAAAGGGATTATGTGGAACCCAAACCTAATGTCAATTTAATAATCTTGGTGTTCCTTCTATTCAACCTTAATTAATTGAGGGATTGGAGGTAGTTGTAAAACAAACATAAATGCATACAAAAATAGAGACTAAACATGTACAAACATCTAAACATGATTCTTTACCTAATAAAGGTGAGATTCTTCTCTCAACTAATATGATTGAATTGTTTATCAAAATGTAACCAAAAGATTATGTTCAAACAAAAAATGAAGAAAAAATCATAAGAAGCTATTACCTACATTGAATTCTTCTTGTATTAAAAGTAAAACACAAAAATCTTAAACCATAAACAAAGTTCTACTATGCTTAGAATTGAACTTCAACTAGGACTCTATTGAAATCAACAAGATTGTTGACAACATAAATTAACCTTAGTATGCTTAGGCATGCATGAGAAAAGCCCAAGAATGGTTTTATTACTACAATTATGAATTCTAGTAAAAAGTACCATGTACCTTTACGAATACAAAAAGTTTAAAACTCATTTGACTTGCAAAAAGAAAATATAACAACAAACAATAATTACTATTCATGCTCCATAACTCAAAACCAAACATCTCACTCATCACATATTTTGGACATGGCAATCAACAACTTACAACACAACTTACACAAAAAGGACAACAAAAGCACGTACTAAATAGGAGAGAAATCAAGCACCCATTGACTCTTGGTCATTCAATATTTCTAGATTTTAGATGGATTGTTGGTGAATCAGGGTTTTTAAGTATGTTCTATACTTGGATTTTCCCAACAGTGAAACAATAGCTCCAAGCAACTACATTCCAACACACACAATGAAAAGGAAAAAGAAAAAGAAATGGGAGACTCACCCCTTCTAGCCATCCTATTCCTACTAACTTTACAATATCGATGTATTTATGTCGACCAAGGAGGCGAATCATGTAGGGGTTTTCTTGAGCAATTATCGCAAAACCCTTTGAAGTAAATGCCTATGCCCTCCTTTGTTTGTTGCCATCGCCATGACTTCAAGGTCATCAAGTTGTAGGATGTCTTCAGTCCCCAACACAACGGACTTAATGGCATGGGCATTGTCCACAACTATGATGTTCGGCTCAATTTGTGCAAAGTCCATAGTGATTTGAAAAGGCACTGAATTGTGTTGTTCAACAAAGCTTCTAGCTATAGACTACGTGTTCTTTCTAGGAAAAGCTCATTCCATGATTGGCCAAACTTAATAATGCAACACAAGTAAATGCAACACAAGATTGTTGTGTGCTTTTAGTACTAAATTTGTTAAACTCATCACTTCACTAGTCAATGCAACACTCGTAGTATTGAAAGTACATGACAAAAATGTCACAACTCAACCCTAAACCCTAAACCTTCATTTTTTTGCTTCAAATGCAAACATGGAGCTTATCCTTTTGCATCTAGAAAAGGAAGTTTCAAACATGATTTGTGAGCACCATTTCTTGTAGAACACATACCTTGTTACAAAGCGCAAATCATGCTACAGATCGTGTCGATGGTGTTGCAATCGATGACGACTGATGAAGCAAGGTTCAACGACGAACATGAAATGAGTGTGATGATGGTCTGCAAGGGTGGACGGAGGATGCAAGGGTGGACGGACGACGAAAACTGGTGGGGCTGTCTAATGATATGGAAAAGGCGAAGGTGGGGTCACTGGATGACATGGAGGTTGAAAGGATAGGGTCTAGTGACAGGGCCTGCTTTGGATGTGGAAGGCATGAAAGTGCGGTCAGGCGGTGGGGCACGGACGCTGAAACAATGCCGGACAGAGCTCATTAGGGGGTATTTAATGCCTTGCAAGGTTTTGGGGCTCTGATGATGGTGCCACATGGTGCCAAGAGGATTAGGTGATGGTGTCACTTTTAGGGCCTGCTCTAATTTCTAATTGGACATGTCGTACAGTCATTGCTGATATCTGTCTTTTGTCTATTTTTCATCCCAAAAAAAATGGCTGCTAGGTAGCTATTACTTAGGTCATGATATAGGCCAGGAAGAACTCAATCTTACACTCAAATCTTCGCCTTCTTGAGGTAGGTCCTTAGGGAGTGGCTATAATCCTCCGAGAAGATGTGAAATTTGTACTAGGAAGCCCTGATTTTGTCTTGAGACATGATATTTGCAGTGTTTAGAGGAATCGCAAAATAATTTGTAGTTTTGAGGGTGGTACCCCTTGTAGGTGCTGCTTTACCCAAGGCCTCTCGAAGCCAACCCCAAAAAACTGGGTTTGAGTGTGGGTGCTGGTTCACCCAAACCAGTCCTAACTGTCCCTAAATGGGCCAGAGTGAATTAACAGCCACCAATGCACCAGTTGGCCGTTCTGTCCACTGGATGGGTTGCGTTTTTTCATTTGGCGCCGGATGGGGTTCATGACAGTCCATTTCTTTTTGCTGCTG
>Ga0116227_10003250_pt1 | contig 36363 bp, 29 predicted proteins | sample S1TSphgellanicum_FD_89693 | JGI IMG/M metagenome (GOLD analysis project Ga0116227, IMG submission 89693) | Host-associated microbial communities from peat moss isolated from Minnesota, USA - S1T2_Fb - Sphagnum magellanicum MG | ecosystem: Host-associated > Plants > Peat moss > Unclassified...
AAAACATTCCAATGTTTTGAGAGCTTGAAAACATGCCCAACACCTCTACATGTTTGATATACAAGTATGGTAACAAACTTAGAGTTTTGGCTTTAATGTTTCTTTAATGTTTTTATGAGAACATTGACAAAACATGTATACTTGATGGTAACATTCATGGAACACAAAGAAGTGTGTGGGGTTGAAAGCTCCAATTGGTTATAAACCAAAATCTGAATTCAATATTACACACTTCCAATTTTGTGGTTGTATAGTTAGCAGAGATATCAAGTTAGGGCAACATGGCGCACAATCTTAAGTGCAAACTTTCCAATACACTTGAAAGAATGAGACACACCTTAGAGAGGTCATGGAAAATATTGGGATTTGCAAAGTCAATTTTAGAGCTTTTGTAGTCATTGAGCACCTAAGGCATTATGGGCCATTGTGTGAGATCACAAAAGTTCCATTTGATTGCCAAATTCAAATACATCAAGTAGTCATAATTTGATACTAACCTTGCCTCCCAACAACATACGTTATATATAGTATCCCTTCCCCATCATCAAAGCAAACGCAAATAAGAAGGAAAAGAAAATGGGTGCTAAAAATCATCATTGGAAATGAAACAAATGGAGTCCATCTATGGATTCAAATCACATACCCATGTGAAGGTAGCTAAGTCAAGCACTTTTAGTCCTCACATTTCAAAACCAACATACACACTAATCACATACATACATACAAAGAATTTTGACTTTGATTTCAAAATACCAATGTTACATAGGAATTACAAAATGAAAAACAAATGAAAGAAGGACTTGTTACGCTATGGTGACTTGCTGAAGCCATAGATGGTCAACTTTAAGAAGCTATCTAGCTGAAGCAACAACACCATGTTAACCCTAATACCCATTACCCCCCAACATTAGTTATTCCCATCCAACCATCAATAGAACCCATAAAAGGTTTGAAATCATGAGAAAAACTTGGAGGTGATACATGGTTAGCTTGACCTAAATCAATGAGTCTTACTAGATTACCCATTGAAAAGAAAATGTGTACCCCTAACAGTTTGAGCAATGTAGAAACGATCATGTCATGTTGTTGAGTATTTTGAAAAGTGAAAAATGCACTAACATCCTTTCTTAACTTGTTTCCTACAGGCCATCTGGCTAAAGGGTCCTCGTGGAAAAAAATTTGCATCCCTATTGGTTTTAGTGTGTGTCGCTTGTGTGTTACAACCATAACATTGCAATAGGGTTGTGACCATATTAAATTGCTTTCAGTCAAATTATTCAATAGTTGCATTCAATACGAAACTTTCAAATACAAAACCAAAAGGCATTCTAAAAACTAGCTAATCAGAGGGTTTTTAATCAAAAGGAAAGAACTTTTGACTTAAGGCCTATTTGCTTATTGCAATACTTGCCAACAAAGGTTACTTGAAAGTGGACTTAAAATTGAGTCAACATAAGCCTGCCAAGCTTTCGGACAAGTGGGGAAGAATGATCAACTAGGTAAATAGTGGAAAAATATGTCTAAACTCCATGTATATTGTCATGTTAGACATTTAAATGGGAAGGGTTTGCATCTTGGGGAATGGGGGTTTTAAAGTGGGAGATGAATGAATGCCGAAAAAAGGTCATGTTGTAAGGAAGCATTGGGACTAAAAGGGAGAAAATGTGAACCATTATACATGGGCAACTAAGCAATTGAGTAAAACTTATTCATTTAGATCAAACAATTTGCTAGTGCCAAATTGAACTTGTGCTATTTCTGTGTTGTTGCATTCTGTAGTATCATATCCCTTTCTAAAAATGGCAAAGCATTTATTGCTAATAATGGTTGTGCTTGCTGAAAAAATTGTCCCCCACAATATGACCCCATTAACCTTTAGCCCTAAACCCCCAATTCCTAAGTCTTTTTAACATCCCAAAGTTACACTAAACCTCGAGAATCAAACCAAGAATCGAAATTTGGGTGTGAACTTGCAGCACAATTAAAATCCATCAAACCCATCACAATGGTATTCGCCAAAAGATAAATGCATCAGGTGCACCTCAATACCAAAAAAAGGTCTAGCAATCCAAGGCTAGGGTTTTATGGAATGGGGCAACATAATTGCAATATTTAAAAGTTGACAACATCAAATGATTAAGATATTATCACATCCAAAAGGCACCACATATATTCAAACAAAAGCATTAAAAATAATACAATTTAAGGATGACAAAACCCGACCCAAAAAAAGAAATCCATTAAAGACACAAAGGTATGTGGCAAAAGACTATTTTTTTACCTTCCGAGAAAGAACAAGCATACTAATCTGACCTGGGAAAACTACAATGTACCTGAACATCACTTTCTATAACAAAAACTATAGCAACTGCCCCAAACAACACACCACCATCTCCTTGAAGACATTTAATGAGCCTCTTGTGTTCCTCTAGTCTCAATCCACTAGGATTACCACTTTTTAAAACCTCAATAAAAGTGACCAAGTATTGATGAGCAAGTTCAAAACACATCACCTTGTTCACAAGGATATCACCTTTAAACTCGAAACCTTGATAAGAACAAGCACTTTATTCCCTGCCATCAATTGCCATTAATGATGTCGGAACATTTTTGGACAACCAAAGTGTTCATAAGCCATTAATGACTAATTTCAAAACCCAAAAAGTCACCACCAACCCTCTCTCCTTAAAAAATACCTTAAATTTTCCTGTTGAATTCACCTATTGTGTCCACATTCTAAATAAGGAAAAAAACCCGTTTCAATCTAAGCAATTTAAACATTTTCATCAAATAAATTAATTCACTTAATGTGAAATCGGTTTTAATATGGTAAAAGGTGCAAAAATTGGATCCAATGTAATAGTCCTTGTTCATGTGGGGGCAAGGCCCAATAAGGGTGTGCAAGACAAGAGTCCAATGTAAACCTCGTTTTTGTAATGTTCTCACCCTGAAACTCTAAGTGACATAAAACTCGATGCAACCTTCAAAGAACACAACTTTATGCTTTCATAAAGCTTGTTGTAAAATAGAATGCCATTCCATGAGGTGGAGGAATAATTTGCCCACTTTAATGTGCCCTCTAGTTCTCTAAATTATAGCATAATCCCATGTTTTGTTAAAAAAATCCAAAACAACACTTAATCCAAACTGCCTTATTCATCCAACATCACATATTCATCATATCCCCCTTAACATTACCCCTTTTGTACTTTGGATTTCATCCCCAAAATCCTTATCAAATGACAAAATTGAAATGAAAGTATTATATATTTTATTAAACATATGTTCCCCTATTATAGTGCTGTAATCCTAATCTACACAAAAATTAATGGTTCTATATCTACGATTTACTTTGTAGTTCTGATCTCCTCCCCAACTAATTCAATTTGTGGTTTAATATTTAGAAGTTGTATCTAAGATATTTCTTTTTTTGGTGCTAGAATAGCTTCCACCTTTTCCTGTTATTGATTCCCTTTTTTTTTTTTTCTTTTTGACCCCTCCTCTAAGGTCCTATGGTATCTTTGGCTATACCTCCTCTTGAGCTGCTTCATTTCTTTAATCCTATGATTCCTTAGTCTGTACTTCCTCTTCCTAAGCTATTCCACTAGGCCTTACTTTTGTCTTTTCATCTTGGCCTAATACTTCTGTATTTGTTGGTGGATTGCCATAGATGAATTCTAGAAAATTCTTTCAATAAACTTCCAACTTGTACTTTAGAATTCTTTCATCAGCTTTATATTAAGCTAATTTTTTTCCAACTCCTTTGTAAAATATTCATTTGCAACTTCCCACCATTCATCAAATTCTGCCTCAAAATGCATAATCTTGTTCTTCATCCTCATCAAGATATAGTACTGTAGCATTTGTTCATAATCTTCTAGTCTTTTCTTGATGCTAGCTGGATCCAAACTCCTGTTCTATTCATGTGCCCTTTCCAATTATGTTTGTAGATGCTACAAAGTTCTTTAATACTCCTTCTTATCCTCCATTAATTGTTCTCTTTCTTCCTTTGTTGTCTTTCTTTTAAGCTCTTTGGACTACAACAAAGATACATTCTTCATATTTATCAATTCCAAATATGTCAAAACATTCTCCTTCTCCTTCTTTTCCTAAGTCAATGCTTTCACATGACTATCCAAAGCTTCATGTTGCTTCTTATGAAGAAACAATGCCTCTATCCACTTCTTCTCTATGGTTTTCCAAATTTCAACCTTTTGCCTTACATCTTACAATTTTTCATCCTGCAACTTTAGCCATGTTACGCTACCCTTGAGCTATTCATTCTCATCTTGCAATTTCTTAATGACCATTTTATTTCTCTATTAGCCTCTTCCATTTTCTTCCTCGAGATTTCCACATTATGTTTATACCCCTTCTGGAAATATCTCTCCTTATCCAATTCCTCCTATAACACTGCCTTCTCCTTCTCCCCCATAGCCAATCTATTCTTTAGAGTATTCACATCCAAAGTCAAATTCCCCTTATTCAAACTCACAATTGCCATGGTTTAAAATAACTCAACTCCTTTATCTACTTTCATTTCTTTTGCAATTACCTCTTCCATAGACTTTGGTGTATTTGTCTATGTTGTAGGATCTCTAGATCCTTCTGCAAATGATTCCAACTCCTATACCATTATTTTCCTTATTTCAAATTCAAATGGGAATCCCTCTACATATTATGGCCTATTAGGTGGTACCTATAGGTTTGCTAGCCTGAACTTTTCAAAAACAAGTTGTGTCGCCACTCTTTCCATTCGAAGTTTAGTAGCTTGTAGACCTTCCTGTGTCTATTATTATTATTGTTGCAAATGTTGTTGTAAATGCTGAAAATGTTTTGGATTTGTAGTGGTTTCCATCCAATCTTCACATACATCCCCTTCAAAGTGTAGATGTTCCTCACCATTTGGAAACCTTATGTCATGCTCCCTCTTAACTCCCTAGTTCTATTCTCTTAATTGTCCTTCTTGTGGTGATGTCATCTATGGTATCTCCTACCCCTGCTCCCTCAGCTATCTCTCTTGTGGAGATGTCATCTGTGGTACTACTATAGTTTGTTTAACCGCTTGTACAACTGTTGGCACTACAGATGGTTCCACTATACTCCTCATCATTTTCTATGCCTTCAAATCTATGCTCTCCTATTCCCTCTTCATTCTTGAGCCTAAGGCTCCTCTTTCCTCAATTTTGTTCTTCCTCTATAAAGCACTTTGTGGAGAGTCTGCTATAACTTTATTTCTATTCTTAGTGTTATTTACATCTCCTCCCTAGTTTTTTTTAACCCTGGCTGATGGTTTCTATGGATTGTCCTTTTGATGCACAAATAAATATTGAAAGATTTTTGCCAATACCAAGGCAGATTGACAAGTATTTTTTTAATCCCCCTTATTTTCCTTAACATATTTATACCACCTATCTAGCTCACTACATAGACTATTGAATATAATTTGTGCCCAATCTACCTTCTACCCCTTCTATGTTTTCACCAATGTAGTAGCATTTTTGTTGCTAGAATATTGTACCTTCTCCTTTTGATAAATGATAGATATAATGGCAAGATATTTGATATAGTATGGCAAACCCAAACTTTTTGCATAACATTAATCGATAGAAAAATTTGTAGGTTCAAGTTTACAACTCTATAATGCTTAAATTGTTAATGACTTATTGACATGTATTTTCGATTCTTCTACATACCCTTCCACACACTTTAAAATATCTACAATTAGTTGTTTGCTAATTACATACACTTTATCCTTATGCCCAAAGTAGATATCAATGCCCTTGATCAAGAATGTGTTAAAAAATTCCAACATTACATCGAACATCAATGTTTCCCACCCCATCAAAATCAAAGGAACAAGTCTTGCTTTAGAAACCTAGTCTTTTTCCCCAGCAATATCCTTTTAGTTCTCCATCCGTTCCTATCATTGTTTTGTTTTGTCTATGTCCACATGAATCGCTTAGGGTTTGGAATTTTAATACCTTTCTCCAAAAGTGTAGCTTTGTCCATGACTATGCATTTTTTCCTCGCTACCACTTCCGTTTCATGCTGCCCCATTTCCATTGCCCTTCACTATGCTTCTGCCATTGTTTGCACCTTCATGGCTTGTTGTACTATCAATTGCACTTTTGTGGATAGATGTTCTTCCTGTGCAACAACATTCTCCTCCTTTGCATCCTTTTGCATTGTCTATGCCTCCACAAAATGATGCTCTTTAGCCTCGTCTTCCTCCGATTTTTCAATGCACACTAAATCTATTAATGTAACTCCTAGTCCTATTTGCTCTCTTGCATGTCAACATCGTCTCCTTCTGCACAAAAACCCAATTGCAAATCTTCTAGTTATATCTATGTCTTGAATTATTGTCTACGCAAATTGTATCTTCTCATTATATGCCTTCCTTGGTGCACATTCCGAAATGATGATGGATGCGACGGCGACCTCACAACCAATGACTGAATATTTAACACTTCTCCTTTCTCTACTTTTTTCAACAATTCTACTTCCTCCTCCTACCTTCATCTGTGCTCACTCTTTTGCACTTCCTTTTCCCTTGCTATTTGTTGTAGTTTTTCAATTGCATTCTTTACATTCATACTATTATGAATTCCAAAACTTTGAAAATGCGCACAATTTCCAATAATAAACACAAACTACTTCAACGATTACCATGTTTTTTCTCTTCCTTGAACATCTTGCCCATCACATTCATTTTTTATCTTCCTATCTTTTTTTTAATGCATGTTCTTTGAATTAATATGGCCCATCACTACAAGTTTCTGTGTACTTTGTACAACCACGTGGAAACACTTAACATGATCATTATGAATGAACATCACATATTTTATCTTTTGATTACTCCACATCCGTAATTACCCTACATTATTTGTGCTGATTCCACTTTGTTTGCCTTGTACACCTTTTGCTAATTGTGCCCATTTATTTGATGACTATTAAAACACATCTAATGATTGTGCCGATTTCTCTGCCAACTTTACCCATAATTCTAATGGTTGTGTGAATACTTTTAATGATTGAGTGAATATTGTTGTTGATTCAGCCGATATGTGACACATCATTTGTAAACTTCTACATCCCAAATCTTATACTGTTGCAATTATTGCTCATTTGCAAATTGAAAATAAGGAATATGTTCACTTTTGGATCTATGATTTGTTTTTTATCTTCATCATTCTTCATCTGTCGTTTTTGTATTTGACATCTTTCATTGTCTTTCTCTATGTCAATTTTCGCCTCCTAAACTCCACTTGCATTCTATTCCTAATATATTGGCATTTGTTGTTATTTTTTATGAACTTTAGATTCCATGTATTTACAAGGTTTGAGCTTATTCAAGGTTAGTTTCAAACTTCTCAATGGTTATCAATAACATAATGTTATTTGGCAACACATACTGTACTATGTACGATCCAAACCATTTCCTAGCAAATTTCTTTAAGTGTGATTTATTGCCCTTTGGAAACCATAAAACATAATCACCAAAACTAAATTATTTTTCTAGATTCTTTTGTTGATTCCATAATGTTTTATTCCATTGTTGAATTCGTGTAGTTTTTACAGCTTGCATTCTAACTTGTTGTAACTTTTTGAGCTTTGTAATTTTGTTAATTAAAACTTTCATTGATGTATTGTCTTTCTCATCTATACCAACGACTAGAAAAATGTATTTTGTGGGCATTAATTGATGCACCCCTAAGATCTTTGATAGATTCAACTATGAATTCAAGGTGAAAATAGTGGAAGGATAAGGAGTTGGGGTACGTTCCTTGGCTTATAGCACTTCAAGGATAGAGGGGCAAACATGGACTCACAAAATTCACCACGGCCTGGATTTGGGAAAAACCACCACCTTCCCCCTTATAGGATTCTTTGTGCCTGCCATAGGCCCTACACCCAAATGTCATCTTGTCCCGAGACTCCCAAGTTGGGAGTCCCAAAATTCCCAACATGGGGACTCCTACAACTTTGAAGGCCTAGAACTTTTTGTGCAAAACTTCGATTGAAGTGAGGTTCAAAGCAAAGTTATATCCCTTATTGAGAGCTTTCCAATGATATGTGTCATGTCACCTGCACATAAATAAATCAAGGCGATTTTAGACTTTCAGTGGTTAGGAGTCAAATTGGTAGTTTGACTCCGAACTCTTCTTTTTGCCATAACTTATGTTTTAAGTATCCAAATGAATCATGCAAACCCATTTTAAACATCTAAGTCTCAAGAAATTTTTATTGGTATAAAAAATTCTCCAATCCAATGAATTTTGACCCCTATAATTATCTTTTGAAGATTTGGGAATTTATTAGGACTCCAACTCCCAAAGTGGGAGCCCATTTGGGAATGTGTGGGATCATTCCCTCACACTTTCCTACATTCCCAAGAGCATGAAATGTGACCCTTAGGCTTCACTCTTGGCCCGCACCTTTGCAAACCCTTTCCTTGGTCATGAGCCCAAGGCTAGGGTTATGACATTAATGGATGTAATCCATACACTAATTGATATGGTGTACACCCTGTTGTTATTTTGTATGCAATTTTATATGAAAATAACATTGTAGATAGATGTTCATCCCAATTGGTTATATTTTCATTTACTAACTTGGTCAATAATGTCCCACGTACCTTATTAGTAAACTCAACCTACCTGTCGCAACCCTACTTTGAGGGAGTGTGAGGATGAAACTCACACTCCCAAAACTGGGACTTGGGAGTCCTCCGAGACTCCTGAAACTTTAGAGTTCGATTGTAGGGGTCAAAACACCTCGCATTGAGATGTTCTTTATATCATTGGAAAGCTAGCAAAGTGTAGATGTCAAAAATGGGCTTGCATGGGCCATTTGGACATCTATAGCACAAGTTATGACCCAAAAAAAAGGCCAGGAGTCAAACTGGCAGTTTAATTCCCGACCACCGATAATCATATTTCTTAAGTAATCTATGTGACTGGGACAATCTATGTGAGCATAATGTTGGAGGGAAGTTTCATATTCTACATGAACGACCCTAACAATTCCTTTTTCATCTACTAAAACAACCAGAAAAGTTTCAAAGAAAGTAGGCATGCAATGTACAAAAAGCTCGTGTCCTTCTTTGTCTCTAAAAACACCATGGCCTAACCACCCAACAATTATTCCATCTCCATTATCCATTGCACCTACTCTAAATAATCCTCCCTTGGTTGGATTATTACCGATATAATCGTAAAAAGTTAAATTTTCGAGAATTTTGGACCAAGCCTCTGATAAATTAAGATTTTTGGCTTTACTGGAACTCGGTCTACCGAAGTTGTGGGATGTCAAAATACATCAATAGGGGAGCGTTCCGCCTTAGGGGGAAGCACCAGCACGAACAAATGTGGACGAAGCAAAAGCGAGAATGTCGACTTGAGTAACACAAACATTGGTGAGAATCCAATGCCCTAAAAACCTAAGGGTTCTTCTGTAAGGTTCGTCCACAGAAACTTTCTTCTTTGATTAAAATGGGAAAAAAATCTTTTTTTATTGGACATTTATGAATGCTTCAACTTTCCCATGCTCGCTTGAGAGGACCTTTCCCTAGTACGAGAGGATCGGGAAGGAAGGACGCACCTCTAGTGTACTAGTTATCATGCCCACAATAGACGTTGGGTAGCCAAGTGTGGAGCGGATAACTGCTGAAAGCATCTAAGTAGGAAGCCCACCTCAAGATGAGTGCCCTCCTATTCTTACTTCTCTAGAAGTCTCTAATCACAAACCAAACACAGCCGAAATAATGACAGATTCTCTATCCTTGCAAGGGATGGAGTGACAGGAGTATTGAGAATCCAAGATAAGGTCACGACAAGATGAGCCATTTATCATCACGATAAGTGCCAAGTTTGCCTATTTCTCACTAGGTGGGTGGTTCACATGTACAACTTTTATGACTTCATGGTATACTCATGGGTTGGCTAATTTTTATCTAGAAGGTTGTAACTTCCTAACCGTTGCGGTTTCGACCCGTGCTAATAGTTTAACACATTCTTTGTTACTTCTATGGGGTCCTGAAGCACAAGGAGATTTTACCTGTTGGTGTCAATTAAGAGGTTTATGGACCTTCGTCGCTCTTCACGGAGCTTTTGTTCTGATAAGCTTCATGTTGTGTCAATTTGAACTTGCTCGATCTGTACAATTATGTCCTTATAATGCAATTGTTTTTTCTACTCCAATTGTTGTTTTTGTTCCTATATTTTTAATTTATCCTCTGGGTCAATTTGGTTGGTTTTTCGTGCCTAGCTTTGGTGTAGCAGCTATTTTCTGATTCATATTTTTTTTTCAAGGTTTTCATAATTGGACTTTAAACCCATTTCATATGATGGAAGTTGCTGAAGTATTAGGAGCTGCTCTTCTATTTGCTATTCACGGTGCTACTGTAATTACTCCTTGATCCAACGGAAAGATCCAAAATTCTTGAAGTAATAATAAAATAAAATTTTCTCATATTTTTATTTATTAAGCATTACCAATCGAGGAAATAGAAGAAACTCATACATAATTCAATTTATTATGGTGGAATTTTTATCCCCAATCGAGATAGTCTCGATCGAATCTGTTTCTTTTTTTTGGGAGGTCGATGATTATTTATTCTTATTACTTTAACACCGAAAAAACCTTCAATCCACTTTTTAATCTCTGTTTTGGTAGATTTTTTATCAACATCAAAATACACCCTAGATGGTGAGAGTCCAGTAGCTGAAAGCATCACTAGCTTATGCTCTAACGCGAGTAGCATGGGGCACATGGAATCTTGTGTGAATTAGCAAGGACCACCTTGTAAGGCTAAATACTCCTAGGTGACCGATAACGAAGTAGTACCATGAGGGAAAGGTGAAAAGAACCCCCATCGGGGAGTGAAATAGAATTCAAAATCCTCTTTAAATTTTTTTCAAATACAACGACATGATCCAATCCCAGAGCTAGGGATTGTACCTCTTGAACAAGTAATCGAAAAGATTCTAGAACAGTATTAGGTTCAGGAATGGGTTTTCCAGTCACAATAGCACCAAGTACTTCATAACGGGCACAGATATGATCGGATTTTATGGTAAGCATTTCTCATAAGATATAAGCAACACCGAAACCTTATAAAGCCCAAACTTCCATTTACATAGAAAAGTTTTTGGCGTTTTCTATCGCGTTTTCTTCCTCTTCCCAAAACTTACCATTAACGTAACGGGGGAAAGGGAGAGGGAACAAGCACACTTGGAAAGTGCAATACAACAAAGCAATTTTGAATTGTAAGCTAATTATTAACGTCTAACTGATCCGAGGAAATTAAAGTGGGATTTACTTTTTTGGGAGCATCAATCAAACCAAAAAAAAGTATGTTGTCCGAGGTTATACCATGTCTCCCAAAATTTATAAGTCAGTACATATGGCGTTTTCATCTTTATTAAACCTTTAAACCTTTTGATGTGAGTCCTTCATATTGTTATAGTCCTAGGTTTAGTTCTTGCATTTGTCAAAATACTCTTATATAGTCGTAAAGTCCTATTATTAATCCTTCCATTTGTCAAAATATTCTTGTATAGTCTTTAAGTCCTATTATTAGTCCTTGCATTTGTCAAATTACTTTTGTAGATTCCTAATATGTTGTCATGAATCCCAGAGTGTCCATACTTATAGTCTTAAGTCCTTGAACAAGTAGGTTGATAATGCTACAATTTACATATTAGGAACACAAAATGTTCTGTCTAACAATGTAAGGACATATAATCCTAAGTCCATAGATTGAAAGTTGTACACCCACAACTTCATGTGGGCTTCATTGCCTTAAGAAAATTAAAGCCATATTTTGTGTGAAAGCTGAAGGATTTCAATTCATGTTGTTGTCGTTATCACCAAGAAGTGGTAAAAATCAAGTCATTCTTCAATAATATGATGGTAGGCCATGTGCGTTCGGATTCAACCAATGAACTTTGTATATGTGGCCATGACAACATATGCTCTAACCTTCCTAATGGTGTTGTAGTTGGGAGTTTGACTTGTCAAGCTCACCATCATGTGTAAAAAAGGAGTTTTAGTCTATGGGAGTTATGCTTATGACGCACTCCCAAGCTTCTTGATACACTCAAATGTGAGTCTGAGGTGAAAATAACAAAAGAGTAAAGAATGGGGCACGCTCCCTAGTTCATAGCAATTTGAGGGAACAGGGGCGTGTTGGAGCTCCGGGATGGGGACTAGGAAAAATGACAAGCATCAATCACTCACTTGGACCTGCACAAACCAAACAACAAGTTGGTTAGTGCATAGTTTGAACACTTTTAGTGCATAGATGAGCCACGGGCAAACACGGATTCATAAGGCTCACCACGGCCCGGACTTGGGGGAAGCCACCACCTTCCCCCTTATAGTATACTTTGTGTCTGGCCACAAGACCAGCATCCAAATGGCATTTGGTCCCAGGACTCCCGTAACTTTGGATGCCCATAACTTTGTGTGAAGACCTTTGATTGAAATGAGGTCTAAAGCAAAATTGTAACCCTTGTCGAGATCTTTCCAAAGATATGTGGCATGTCACCTACACGCAAGGAAATCAGGGCGATTCCTAACTTTTAGTGGTCAGGAGTCAAATTGGTAATTTGACTGCCGACCCCTTCTTTTGGCCATAACTTATGTTTTAAGTATCCAAATGGGCCATGCAAGCCCATTTTAAACATCTACATTTCAAGAGGTTTCCAATGATATAAGTAACTATTTAATCCAATGAGTTTTGACCCTTGCAATCCCTTTTTGAAAATTTGGGAGTCCATTGGGATTCCAATTCCCAATGTGGGAGTTCACTTGAGAGTGTGGGGGTTCATTCCCTCACACTCTCCTACACTCCCGAGAGCATGAATGTGACTCCCAGGCTTCATTCTTGGCATGCACCTTTGCAAGCCCTTATTTTGGTCGCAAACCCAAGGCTAGGTTTGCGACACGTATGTCCAAAACTTTGAATGTTTTGTTTTTCAAACTAGAATGTGTGCAAAAAAGATGTCAATTTTGTGGGTTCCATCCTTTACCACTTTGTGAAAAAGAATTACAACCTACTATGAACAATGTTGTAAAATGGTGGAAGTTTGAGGTAGTCGTGGCTAGAAAGACTAGAAATGGGGAATAGAAAGAAGTCACAAGGTTGGAAACAAAGGTGACAAGCCCCAAAATGTTTCTTACATATGTTACATCTAAATTTACTAGGTAAAAGAAGAATTATGGAAACTCAAATCTTTTACCATGTGAAAATATAATCTTCAAAAAAATCCTCTAAAAGAAACCAAAATCCTTCAAGATATTATAATTTTATAACTAATTTCAAGTTTCAACACAAGCCAAATTATCATCTTTCAAAAATCCTCATATAAAAATAAACATGTTACCTTAGGGGCAAAATCCCTTAAGCTACTATATTTTATAATGAATCTAAACACAATATCCTTGCCTTAGTAGGAAAGGCCAACATATTTGTTACATGATTATTGTGTTGATGTTACCAAGAAATTTGAACCCAAATATATAATTTTTAATTTGGAAACACTGCACATAGGAAATTTTTGTATCAAATTATTATGTTGACTAAACCAAGAAATTTGAGCCCAAACATATAATTTAATTTGGAAGCACTTCACATAGGTAATTCTTATATCAAATTATTGTGTTGATGCTAGGTCAAGAAATTTAAGCCCAAATATATAATTTAATTTGGAAACACTTCACACAAGTAATCCTTATATCAATTTGTTGTGTTGATGCTACCAAGAAATGTGAGCCCAAATATGTAATCTAATTTAAAAGCAAATTTACATAAACAATTGTTATATGATTATTGTGTTGATGCTACTGGGAAATGTGAGCCCAAATATATAATTTAATTTAGAAGCAAACTTACATACACAATTGTTATATGATTATTGTGTTGATACTACCAAGAAATGTGAGCCCAAATATGTAATCTAATTTAGAAGCAAATTCACATACACAATTGTTATATGATTATTGTGTTGATGCTACCAAGAAATGTGAGCCCAAATATGTAATCTAACTTAGAAGCAAATTTACGTACACAATTGTTATATGATTATTGTGTTGATGCTATTAAGAAACATGAACCCAAATATATAATTTAGTTTGGAAACATTTACAAGTAGTCTATGGTTATATCAAATCATTGTGTTGATGCTACAAAGAAATTTGAGCCCAAATATATATTTGATGTAATTTTGTAGCATTTACATAGACAATTATTAGATGATCATTGTGTAGATGCTACCAAGAATTTTGAACTCAAATATATAATTTAATCTAGAAGTGTTTACATATATAATAAACTCTCATGTGTTTATTATGTTGATGTTGCCCAAAAATTTAAACCAAATATATAATTAAATGGAAGTATTTATATTTAACAAATTAGGTAATATGATTATTATATTGATGTTCATGCCAAGAAATTTGGGCCCAAATATACAATTTAATGGAAGTATTTACATTTAACAAATTAAATCATGTGATTATTATATTGATGTTCATGCCAAGAGATTTGAACCCAAATATATAACTTACTGAAAAAAATCACATAGCAAATTGATATATGATTATTGTGTTAATGCATAAAAAAATTTGAAGTCAAATATATAATCTAATGGAAACATTTATATATAACAAATTTTCATATATATATTATGTTGATGTTGCCAAGAAATTTGAACCCAAATATATATAATTCAATGGAATCATTCACATACATAATTATTATATGATTATTGCATTGATGCTACCAAAAAAGTTGAGCCCAAATATATAATTTACTAAGTAAATTTAGGGAAAAAAAAATCTTATATGATTCTTGTTCATTGATGTTGTAAAGAAATTTGAACACAAATATATAGCTCTTAGTTCTTACCAAGCACAAGCAATTATATTCATCACATGGTGTGGATGTTACCAAAAAATTTGAGTCCAAGAAAATTTCAAGCATGCCTATGTCTTTGATAGTGTGTTTTTACTTGGTTATTTATTCCTTGAGTACTTACTGTTTATGTAGTTTTTTGTGGTAAGAACATAGTAATAAAACATAGGGTTGCCATGCCGGTCATTGAGCATTTAGTGTCTAAGAGGTCTGCGAATTTATGGAGAGTGTTCCTTTGAATTTCATGCCCAAAGAGGAATTGTAGCCCTACTATTTGCACACCCACAAAAAGTTGAATCATTGAAAAAAATGAAGAAATGAGTTAGAAATAACCTTCCAAAGTAGTGGGGGTCAAATGTTATGGTGGAAAAACTTATTTCTTGTTTTTTTATAGTTATTCCTTTGCCTCTGTTGTTCAAAAGCAAATTGGAGAGCTCAAGGTAGCACCCCCATAACATTTTAAATCACTCAAAATGAAGAAGACATGAGGATGAGGTTAATAGGTGGTGTTCGGTCATAGGTCAAACTACCCTAATTGAACTCGTGACAAAGTAATGGAATATTGAAAGATAACATAAAGCTTTATACATTCTTATCAATATGTAGTGTCATTACTAAAAATCCATGCTTACATGCTACTCTCCTTCAATGTGTTTCATCAAAATCCTTTTGCAGCTTTGCCTGCACATGTGTCATTCACAATCCCCCAAGTCAAATGACATTGAAAAGCCTAAGACAAAGAATGCATTGAAGATCACGCGCATCATTAAACCTTTGCAAGTTTCTTCTTCAGCTCTACCTACACGCATGTAAGATGAAAAAAGGATGTGAATTCATGTATAATTGAAAACATGGACAACATAATATTTTTTTACACATTTTAGATGCTTTTAATTCCAAAACTAGACTCAATTGGCATGACCACAGCCTGGTGCAGAAGTAATCAACAAATCATAAAAATAATCTAGAAGTGGATGGGATTAAGGGAGAAGAAACAAAACACAATGATAAAATAGATGAATATTAAGGTCATGGCCAATTGTTTTTTAGAATCACTTGTTAACAAAATGGTGCCATGGTTTCTTGGGCTGGAATACTCCTTCCTTCTTGATATAACCCAAGTCAATGGGACACCAAAAAATTATGTAATCCAAAGCAACAATACACCAAGGTTCAAAGGCATCTACACTACACATGTATGAAAATCGACTTGTACAACACCCATTGGAAGAAAGTCCTCCTCGGAAAACCTTAAGCACAAATGAGGCCACAAATGGAGACATTGCATCCTAAGAGTAAATGGAAGCTTGTTTAAATGTTGTGATTCAAATGGCATCATAGGATCCATTTCAAATTCCAATCCAACATTCAATGAATGTGAAATCATAAGACACTTATTTGTATTTCTCTTAGAGATAATGATAAAATAGATAAAAGTTCCCTTTCATCCTCACTATCTAGCAATTTATAAATCAAGCCCCATTTAATTCCAATGTATTTTAAAGTGTTCAATTTTGATCTCACCTTAAGGTCACTCTCCTTTATGAGAAAATTATGACTCTTGATGCCAAGTCCGCTAATTTCTTTTGCAAATAATATTAATAAATATATAATTTCAATATATTTTTCTAGATGTCTAACCATATGTTTGCTTGTAATTCAAATGCAATAAAATTTCAAGACTTTATTAACATGATGCAATTCCTTGTATGTTGAATAGGTCATCAAGAAAACCATTACTACTAAGATATTGTTACAATTTTTGCACAATATAATGAGTAGCAGATGACCAATGACACTATTAACTAACAAAGATTTAAGGTGGAATTCCAATTCTTTTCTTTGTATGTATTAAACATTGATCTTTCCTTTATATCAAGACTTTCACCTACTTAGACTTTAAACATAAAGAAGAAAGGACACGTCTATAGTTATAACAACCTCTTAACACACAAAATCCTACACTTCTTGTACAATTCAAATTTCATTGGACATGGCAACAAATACTTAGTGAAGGGATCTAGAAGCACAATTATGAAATATTACCTTCATAGCAAATCAAATGGTATTCTTCATCACTATATTTGGTGCATAACACTTGTTCAACTCTAAGTTTTTTTTCCTTCTAGTAAATACTCATAACTACAAGTAGTTCAAAGTTGACCAATATTTTTTAAGGAATGTTCCAAATGTTGGTCAAATGCAAAATTCAAAGATTTGCAACAAATTAAAACCACCAATGGTCACAAGGATGGGAAATGATATAAACTTTCATATAAACTTTCTTTGATCAACAAAAAAATTGCTTCAAATTAATCCAAAGACAATTATGGGTAGATATAAAAATTACGTCTTTTTGAAAAAATGGTTTTATGTCTTCATGTTCATGTGTAACCTACAAATAATAATATCTGATAACCCTTTCAATAAATGCAAGGACTTGCAATATGTATTCAACACCAATCAATTTATAACTTTGATTAAAGTTTATTATTTTGTTTTCACCATGGGTATAACAAATTTTGCAATTTGCAACTTGTTGCATTAAACCAAATATCAAGCTTCCAACTTTCAAAATTGTAAAAATTGCAACACTTAATTGATTTAAGCCCCAAAAGACCATTACCATAATGAAGAGATTATAAATCACAATTTAAGTTAAAAAAATAATCAAGAAAATAAATTCTCTTAAACACGGTTCTACACAACAAGTTTATGTTTCCTTCACCAATTTGTTTCATTACAAGTCAAACTTAAACTTCACAAACTTGGGAGTGATTGAAATTTGGATCTTGACTAAAACAATACCATCACAAACAAATTGTTGTTTTCAAAACAACAATTATCCAATGCATGAATATAATAACTATTGTGCCAAGGGATAGAACCTAGGGAGGTCTATCACCATAAACGGATAAGCAAAGAGAGAAAGATATACAACTTTAATAGATATTAACAAATTTGATTTAGCAAGGTAAAGCTTTTGAATTCAAAGTTTGCTTTGAAATTTAAGTACATGCACATATCACAAGTTAAAAGTTACCATGAACTTTTAAATTCAAAGAAATACACAAATGTGGGGCTTATTCACAGTTGGGGTTCTAGAAAAAAGAAAAAGGACTACAAGACTTTTGTAGGGCTACTTTTTGCAAATTTAACATTTATTTGAAACAAATTTAAGTGAGAAAAATTAAATAATCTAACTTAAGATAATTCATATGACAATGGTGAATTTTCACATTCATACATAATTGTGTATGAATATTTTTGTTTATAGCCAAAAATGTAGAAAATCCCAAAATGAATTTTAGTGGACAACCAACCATGTTTTTTGGCAAGATTATTTCTTGCACATCTTACTTGCACCTAAATGCTAGTAGAAAATGACCATTTTGCAACTAGTCCTTGTGACCAATTTTTAGTTGTAAACACCATTTGCAATTAAAATATTAATAATTACATTGCACAAGTCACATTGACATTAGTCGTAAACGACAACAAATTTTGGATGAAAGAAAAAATCAACGAAATATGCCTTCATCCTTTGACTTATTTTATACGTATTGTCCTTTGCAACTAGGATGTGACCTTTTTAATGAACAATGAGAATAAGTTATGTGTTGCCTAGCTCTTAATAATTAAAAATATTTTATTATTATTTTGTAATAATCTAAGATGTTTGGATGGTTTAGATTATGACACGTGGTGCAATAGAAATTTGCCACATGGCATATTAGTTGAATTTGTCCAAATTCAATTTAAATCAATATTTAGGTATGTAGGTTGAACTAGGTACCTACCCACCTAGCCATCTAGGCTAAACACCTATCTAGATAAAACCTATTTATTTACATAGGTAGGTAGGTAGGTATAAAAGTAAGTAGGTAAGTTAGGGAAATAGGTAATTAGGTGTAAGTACATGAATATTTATATTTATGTTGAGTTAAATTGTTTTTATTGGTTCATCCCATATGTCCATCTTTTTAAATATTAAAATGTAAACACAAAACACCTTGTTTATATACTTTTCAAGATAAGAATGAAAGCCAAAACATATGGGATAAAAATTTTCATTACAAGTCGTTTTGGCTTTTATTTTTATCTTGAAAAGTGTATAATTAAATAGGTAAGTGATAATTAACTAGTTCACTAATTAGCTAACTAATTAACTAATTAATTAATAAAATTATTAATCTTTTAATGAATAATATATAAACAAATAAATTAATAAGCTTGTTAATTAATTAATCAACAACTAAACTAAAAACTAAATAATTCACTTTATAAACTATCAAACTAATTAATTATTTATAGTAATAATTATCAATATATTATGATTAATTAGTTAATTAAATTATTATTATTTATTTAATATTACATCATTTATTTGCTTGAAAAATGGTAATAATATTTAATTTTAATTGTATATGGACTATAATGATCTATCAACCAATTTCATTAACTAGTAATTGGCTAATATTGAAAAAATTAGCTAATTACTAATAATTATTCCCATTTTTATTTTCATTTTTATAGTTCATAATAAATATAACTGTAAATATTTAATAGTAACAACAACATTAATTCAATTATTATTGTAGTTAGTTGGTAGCCAAGGTTAACTATTTTATTTTTCTTATTCATATTATTACTTCACTCATTATAATTATTTATGAACTACTACGATACATATTTTATATTTTTAATAAGTATATTTTTCCTTCAAAAATAATTTCAGCATTTGTATATTAATTTATTAGATTTCCAATCTAACTACTATATTAATTATTATAAATTATAAAATAATAAAACTGAAAATAAAAAAAAAATCAGTTACTGATTATAATCATTGAATAATTAATAATTTATTAATATTAATTATAAACTTGAAATATAAAAACTTAAAACTATTTATTAATATTTTTGGTAATTATTATAATATAGTAATCCTTTATAATTGATTGCTTATAATAATAATTTTAATGTAATTTGTAGCTAATCTAGGTTAACTATTTTTTATTATATATTATTATGTCATTTGTTAGAGCTATTATGATTTTTATTTTTTTTATAAATGAAAAATTAAATTTTAATAAGTACATTAGTCATTTGAAAATAGTTTTATAATGATATAATATAGAATATATTTTTAGTAATTAATTCAATAATTATATGATTATTTTTCCTATTATTCTAATATCGTCATCATCATCGTCATCATCATTATGATCATTATGTAATAAAATATTATTATCTTAAAAAATTTACTGAAATGTAATATTCAAATTTAGTATTTTATTACATGTAATTAATATAATATATTATATTATATTAATAAATGTCATATTGGCATTGCAAATGGTTCCACTCTGCCCTTCATCATTTTATGTGCTTTTACATCTATGCTCTTTTATTCCCTTTCCATTCTTGAACTTGACGCTCCTACTTCTTCAACTATGTTCTTCCTCTTAACAACATTTCTTGGAGAGTTTGCTACAACCTTCGTTTTGTTCTCTAGTGTTGTTTGCATCTCCTCCATAGGTTTTTTAACCTTGGTTAGTGGTTTTTATGAGTTTTCCTTTTGATGCACAAACAAATACCGAAAGATTTTTGCCAATACTAAAACAAATTGATAAGTATATTTCTTATCCCCTTTATTGTCCTTGACATACTTATATCATTGATCTAGTTTAGTACACATACTATTGAATATAATCTATGCCCAATCTACCCTCTACCCTTTTTCTATTTTCATCATCGTTATAACATTTTTGTTGTTAAAATAATGTAACTTCTCCCTTTGATAAATGATAGATATAATGGTAGAATATCGAACATAATATGGCAAACCCAAACTCTTTGTATTCCACTGATCTATAGAATAATTTGCAGGCGCAAGTCTATAACTTTGTAGTGCCTAGACTACTAATGACTAATTGACTTGCCTTTTCAGTTCTTCTACATACCCTTCTACACATATTCCAAAACATTTATAATGAGTTGTTTACTAATGACATACACATTATCCTTATGCCCAAGTAAAATATTTGTGCCCTTGATCAAGAATGTGTTCAAAAATTCCAACATGACATCAGGCATCAGTGCTTCTTAATCCATCAGAAATAATGTAACAACCCTTACTTTAGAAGCCCAGTTTTCTTCTTTAGCAAAATCCTTCCAATTCTCCATTTGCTCAACATGTTTATCATAGTTTTGTTTTGTTTGTGTCCACATGAATCGTTTAGGATTTGGAATTTTAATACCTTTCTCCATAAGTGTAGTTTTGTCTAGGATCGTGGATATTCTTTTCACTACAATTTCTGACTCACACCTCTTGATCTCCATCGCCTACATCTTTGTGGATTACTATACTTCCACCTGCACTTTTGTGAATAGCTATTATTCCACCTTAATAACGTTCTCTTCCCTTGTGTCCATTTGCGCTATATGTGCTTCCACATAGCCCTGTTCCATAGCTTTGTCTTCCTCTAATTCTTCAATGTATATTGAATCTACTGATGTAATTCATGGTCTTGTTTACTTTCTTGCATGCCAATGTCTTTTGCTTCTACGCAAAAATTCAATTGCATATGTTCTAGTTGTATTTATATTGTGAATTATTGTTTGCGCAAATTATATCTTCTCATTATACGCCTTCCTTACTGCACATTTTAAAGATGATGATGAATGTGGCGGTGACCTTACAACCAATGGCTAAATATTCAACATGCCTTCACACTTTGCTCTTCTTAAATCCTATTTTGCTTATGTTCTTCTCAACAATTCTGCTTCCTCCTCTTGCTTTTATTTATGTTCATTCCTTCGTGCTTCCTTTTCCTCTGTTATTCTTTGTAGTTTTTCAATCGCACTTTCTGCATTCATGTTGTTGTGAACTTTAGAACTTTGAAAAGGCTCACAACCTCTAGCAACAAATGAAAATCACTTTCAATAGTTATTTCATTTTTTCTCTTTGAACATCCCACCTATTGCAATCATTTTTTTACTTGCTCACCATCTTTTAATTAATGCATGATCCTTACAATTAATATGGCCCATCATTACAAGTTTATGTGTCCCTTATACAACCATGTGTAAACATTTTGCTTCATCATTCAAAATTAACACCTCAAATTTCATCTTCCATTTAATCCATATCCTTAATGTCACTACATTAATTGTATTGACTCCACCCATTGGCCTTGTACACCTTATACTGATTGTGCCCATTTATCTAATGATTATGTTAATTCATATGTTGATTGTGGCAATACATTTACTGATTGTATCAACAAATTTGATGATTGTGCAAATACCTTCAATGATTAGTTGCATACTTCTATTGATTCAACTGATACCCCTAACAGATCATCTTCAAATCTTTGGATCCCAAATCCCTCACTTTTATAATTATTACTCATGGATTTGATAATCATTTGTAAATTGAAAATCAATATTGTGCCGATTGTAGGATCTTTCACTTATTTTTCATCTTTAATATTTTATATTTGTGGTTTCTATATTTCACAATCTTCATTTTTCTCCTCCATATCAGAATTCTCCCCCTAAATTCCACATGTATTCTATTTCCAATATACTGGCATCTGTTGTTCTTATTTTTAAACTTCAAATTCCATGTACTTGTAAGGCTTGAGCTTATTCACATTGACCAACACAAGGTTAATTTCAAACATCTCAATGGTCACCAATAACATAATGTTATTTAACAACACATATTATACTTTGTACGGTCCAAACCATTTTCTAGTAAATTTCCTTAAATGTGACGTATTACCCTTCGGAAACCATAAAACATAATCACAAAACTAAATTATTTTTTTGGATTATTTTGTTGACTCCATAATGTTCTATTTCATTATTGAATTCTTGTAATTTCTATAGCCTGCATTCTAGCTTCCCCAGCTTTGTAATTCTGCTAATTAAAACTTTCATTAGAGTATCGTCTCTCTCATTTCCACTAGCAACTAGCACTATGTACTTTGTGGGCATTAACGGATGTAATCCATACATTAACTGATATGGTGTATACCATGTTGTTACTTTGTATTCAGTTATGTATGAAAATAACATTATAGGCAAATGTTCATCCCAATCTATCCTATTATCATTAACTAACTTGGTCAATAGTGTCTCAAGTACCTTGTTAGTAGACTTAACTTGCCCATTCCCTTGAGGATAATAGGTTGTAGAACTCACATGTTTCAATAAAAAATGATCTATCAAATACTTGATGGCATCATTAATGGAATGAACTCCCTAATCCATGACTATAGTCAAAGGACATCCAAACATGGTTAATATGCTCATATAAAAATTTTGATGTCAATTTTGCAATATTAATTCTCAATGCTTTTGCTTCCACCCACTTAGTAGCATAATTTGTGGCTACAAAAATATATTTGTTTCTTATATATCTTCATGTTGGTTTGATTGGCCCCACAAAATCAAGTCCTCGTTTCATAAATGGTTCCTCTAGAAGATTCGTCACCAACTTTGCAACACTTTGAGTCACCAATCCTCCTATTTTTTGACATGCATCACAAGATTTGCAATAATCATGCCCGTCTTTGTACATAGTTGACCACCAATATTTTCCTTTATGTTATTTTAGTTGTAAAATGCCCTCATGAGGGTCCTTCATGTAGTTCTTTCATCACCATTTGCATTTATGTAGTTGTCAAACATCGTTTCAGTTTTTTATCTTGGCCCATTTTGTACAATTTACCATTCTTCAATGTGAACGGTTTTGCTCTTCTAACCAATATTTGCATTAGTTGTATAGATAATGTGTCCTCAATGTGTTTTATTCTCAAAAAGTTTTTTACTTCATTTAGCCATTCAAGCTCTGTGTAAAACAAACTTGCATCTGTGGTTTCATCTAGCACACCTGTGAGTTTTGTAATATCTGGTAATCTTAACAATGCATTTGCAACTACATAAACCAATGGCATATGATCCACATAAAAGACAAATTTATTGCACAACAAATAATGTTAGAACTTGTGCAAAGCAAAAACCATTGTTAAAGCCTTTTTTCTATTGTGTTATATTTATGTTATGTTTTGTTCAAAAACCTAGAAGCATACACTACTAGTTGATCATTCTTCCCTGTTACATTTTGAAACAACATAGCTCCCACAACTAACAAGGATGCATATGTATGAACATGAAACTCCACCTACTAATTTGATGATATCAATATCGATGTTTCAATATACTTTTGTTTGATCAATTCCCAAGCCTTTTAACATTCCTTTGTCCAAAGAAAAGTCTTTGTTTTTCTAGTTAATTTAGTGATAGGTGCCATAATTGTAACAATTTTTTTGATAAAACATTTGTAAAACTATACCATCCCATTGAATACTTAAATTTGTTGTGGATTTTAAAGTGGTGGCATGTTTATTATTGCTTGTATTTTCTTTGGATATGGTAATTTCCCTTTTTCAAAAATAATAAAATTCGAAGATCATCCTTAAAAATATCGTAAATGCACATTTATTTAGATTTAAAATAATGCCATATTCTTTGCACTTTTGAAAACATAGTCTGAGCTTCTACAAATGATTCTCCATGTCATTATCCATTGTAAAATCATCCAAAAATATTTCCATAAAACTATCCAAATATTCTTTAAATGTTTTGGTAACAACTTTTTGATATGTTGGAGATCCATTTTAAACTCCAAATGACATCACCTTCCATATAAAAGTCCTCCAATTTGTAACAAATGTAGTCTTGTATTTGTCTTCTAGAGCTCTAAACATTTGATGATATCCCGAATATACATCTAAAAAAAAATATGCCTCATGCCCTACTATTATGTTAAGCATTTCATATGTGAAAAGTAATGGGTATGGATCCTTCTTTGTGGCTGTATTTAATTTTATAAAATCTATACATATTCTCATCTTGCCATTTTTCTTAAGTACTACTACTATGGGTGACAACCATGTAGCCTCTTCTATAGATTGAATGAATCCAACTACAAATGACTTATCTATATCTTGTTTGACTACTATAACATAGTTTGGATTTAATTTCTACCTAGCCTAATGTGTTAATGGTATAGTAGTGTCCAACTTAATTATGTGTCCAACACCTTGCTTATTACTAGATGTGCATTAATCTTCACCATTTGTGGTTCTACATTAATTCCCAAATTGAGCTTCAACAATTGTTGATTTTCAATTAACGTCCATCCAGCTATTTGCAATTCATGTGGTTTGATTTTTGTTGGAGTTTCATCCACTTCAACACTCCTTGGTTGATGACTATAATACATTTTTGGATACAAATTATCCTCCAAAGGTACTTCTAGTTCATATCTATTACCAGCTATCTTCTTCCATGTGTTTTATATTCTAGATTCTTGCTTTGAAACACTAGTTTTCACATCTATATCCATGATCTTCACATTTGTGGTTTTCACAAATTGAATTGTCTCAAGTAAATTGATTGTTCCTATTTGAAAACAATTTTGGTTTTATAGCAAAGATGATATCTTCTTTTTCATCTATGATACCATTTTAATAATTGTAGGACAATAACACTTATGGTTTTTTTACTTCACCTCCCTATGCTTGGTGATTATAATTGTTCTAATTGTCCCATTCCCTTGTATGGTAACAATGTTACTCCCCCAATCATGTGCCACTTTAACATCCTTCAACCATGGTTTTCCTAACAACATGGAATAACTAGAATCTACCACACACTATACAATAAATGTAGTTATGTAAGGAATGCCATGAACATATATCTTCAGACCTCTAATCAACCCCATTGGTTTTGTGGTTGTTTGATTTACCATTCTTTGACTATATGGTGTAGGTTTAGGCTTTGGAAGCCCCAACTTCAATCTCAATCATTCTATGATAATATTAACTCCATAACCTCCATCTAGCAACACATCTTCTATTGTATTCTTCTTAATATGTATTTGGATAACTGCCATATGATTATTTATTACTACAATAATTGTTCCTACTTCTAGTAGTGAAGAACCAACTTGTTTTTATGTGGTACCTCTACCTACATTTTGGGCTTTTGCTGGTTTAATTTCTACCACAAATATCTTTTTAATTCAAGAGTTATTTTAAACAATTATCCCAAGTTCAAAGTATAACTTGTTTCTAACATCCACTTACTAATGTTTACAAAAATCTCTTCTACTGTAATTGATTTTTTGTGTGAATTCACTACCTCATGAAATTTTAGCACTCTTTGCTTTCCTTGGCTCTTTATCCTTGAACACTTATTCTTCAAGTTCTTTATTTCTTGTTGTAACATTAACATCCACCACATTCACATTTGTAGTGATTATTCATGTCTCAGCAATAGGTTGAACCTCTATTACTATCACAAATTTCCCATGAAACATTTTTTTCATCTCAGCAAACTTTGGACAATTTGTCATTTTATGTTCATTCAAACCACAAATGTGATAGGCATATAAAGATAATTTCTACGATTTTTGATTTGGTTGGGCTGCTTTTGTAGTTGTTACCATAATGTGTTCCTTCTTATTTTTACATGTTTCCACATTGTGATTAGCCATTCCACAATTTGTGTAAAACTTGTTAATTTTCCCTATATTACTTTTTGTTTTTTATTGTGTTACATGTTTTGTATTTCGTGGGACTAATAGTGCACTCCTTGCTTTTGTAGTAGTCATCTTTTTTTCACACAACATTGTTGCTTCCTTATGTTCTTGGAATGTTGACCACTTCATCCTTGTAGTTGCAATTCTGAGGTATGATTATAAACTTGTTCTAAACATAGTAGTGACAAAATTATTTATGGTTGGTACTTGTAAACCATGAACCAATTTCTAAATCCGCTCATAGTAAACCTCCATGCTCTTAGTTTCCTCTTGCTTCATGTTCTTCAACTCCATGTATATTTGCTTGTCATTTTGAGTCTTTCAATGACATTTGCAAAATGAATGTGTAAATTCCAAAAAAATACAATAAATTTTTTTAACATGTAATTATGGCACAAGTCTAATGCCATATCTTTTAGCGTATAATTAAACACACTGATGATATATTCTTCAAAAGTCTCCACCTTAACCTTTACAACAAAATTGAAGCCTCTGACATGAGCATATAGGTTAACATTTTCTTTGAAATCATGATACTTCAAAGCTACCTTATTTGGCCTCACAAAATGGCCATTTCTATGGTTGGGAATTCCATGAGTAATGAAAGATGGTTCATAATGTCCTCCTTTTGAATTTTTAGCACCTATATTTTTGTACCCTTTAACAGCTATTGAATTCATCAATGGTTTGTCTTTGGTTTTGTGTACATGAGTACTCATTATTTGATTAATAAATGTCATTTGTGGTGTCCCAATAATTCTAGTATTTGCCGTTGGTAATCCCAAACTCTTCAAATTCCCGTCGAAAATCCATTCAATCCACAACCCAAATTTGTTGTAGGTCCAATAACCACTCCCTTTTTGACAAAACCCATGTTGGGCACAACAACTGCTTCCACTCCTATAGTTGTTATGACTACATAAAGTGATTGAGTAATTCGATGAAGTCATTTCTAAGTTCCAACAACTACTGTTTTTGACAATGTTGGTAAAGTTGTGTTAACTTGAGGTTGATGCCCCATTTTCTGGTTACCCATTGGTATCTTTTGTGGTGTAGAATGTGGATGTGAATACACCTCTAATTTTCTATTCCTAAGTTGAATAGATGAATGAATTTATTGACTTAGTGATCTTAATTGGCTTCCTAACTCCATGTCTTTCGATTTGTTTTAGACTACATGAATTCCTAGTTCATGTTCATGTGGTTGATCCATTAATGTTCTTGCCACATTTTATAATTCCACATGTTTAATAATACATGTTTTGATGTGGAAAAACACAAAAGGACAATCCATAATTACATGTCCTTTTTCCTCACAAAATGAACAAACTCTTGAAAGTAATTTGACTACCTTCAAATCCACATATTCATGATCATGTGGTTTGATTGTGTATGTTATTTGATCCAACTCTGGATTTCCTTGATGTGGGTATGACTATGGTACTTCATCCAACACATTCACATGTGCTTTTGCATATTTAGATGATTGTAAGTAATTTTATTTAATCTTTTCAAACACATCAACATTGGAGTTTTTGTCCACCTCCCAATCTTCCATTGGTTCATAGTAATTTGGAGATGCAAATTGATACACAAACCTAGGTTGTATATTCCTATAACATCCCATCCTCGACTAGTCACCAACTTTGGACTTAAGATTCCTCACAACTAATCAAGTATTATAGATGTCCTTACTCCATCTTGATCTCTATGATTCTGAACCACAAATTATGGCTGATAAGTATACTACACCCCCTCATTTGGATGAATAGTCAATTACATTTCCTTTCATGGATATCATCATCTATAACTATGCCTTCTTTGAAAACCCCTAGTCCATACTTCACACCATACCACCTCATGTGGTCAAAATGATTGTGCCCTATAGGCTTTTCTTCTATTCTTAAAACTATTATGTCCAACATTAAATTCTCCTATGGGGTTTCTGTGAGCACTACATACTCCTTTCCATTATTAATATTGTTTTTTGTTTGTCTTTCAATGATTTAACAATTTTCCTCCAAATCCAATTGTCATTGTAAATTTTGAGTTACCATCGAATTCATCTTATTTCACAATCCTTTGTCTTTAGAATTTGTAGATCACTTTGTAGTCCTTACGACATCAACCACTTAAACCTTTGATATTTTTTGACATACCTTTTTATATTTTTAATTACAAAACAAAACCACTTGTTTGAACCCTCTCATCTATAATACAACAACAAAAATTGTAGAAAACCTTCTTGCTATTATAAAAAAAAATAGAAAACATTTCCCCACAAGATGGTCACCAAATGCACTAATAGAAAATTCCCCCTTTTACAACTACATTTTCAGCTATTGTTCAATTACAAACATAACTAAAAACTACAAAAATAGTTGCAAATTATTTTTTACAATCAGGAAATATTTTTTTCAATTGCAAACCATCAAAGTCAATAAATACAAGTTGAGAATGTCATTACAGTTGAAAGTGTTTGCCACATGTCAATACCATAACAATAGCCATTTGTGCCACTACTTACCATTTGAGTAGCAAAATGTTCCACCAATCTAGTTGAAGGATGTTGTCAACTACTTTTGCACGATGGATGAACTTCATCTGATGATTGGGCATGACATCAATAGACATTTAGTTGTAATTTTGATTATGTTAGATGTATGCAAGTTGGAATGTTTAACCAATAGTGAGCTAATGTATGGCACACTTGTAACCCTAAACCAATGGTCAACCCAAAGTAAAAGATTAGTTGGAAAGTCAACTATGTTGTAATTACGATGAAAAAATCATTTGGCCAATAGTGAAGTAACAGATGGTGATTTGATAAGTTTAATGGATTAATTGAGGCGTAGTAAAGATTGAGTTGCAAGGTTGACTATATCATAGTTATGTTTGTGGAATGTTTAGGTTAATAATGGGGCAACACATGGCACTATTAAATTTAATTGAGACATTTTTAACATTTGATTTTTGATTTCAAATTTTAACTTATTTGAATATTTAATATTTGGTTAAATCAATTGTATGTTAATCATAGATCACAAATCTTTCAACATGTTATCACTCTGTATCATACCAAGACTTTGAGAACCTTGAGATTTTTTTGTGCATGGTATTATTTAATAATTCATGATTCACATTCAAGTGCATTTGCGTTTTACCTTTTCATTTAAAAATTACACTTTTAGGCTTAATAGCCTATTAAATAATATATTATTTATGTCTTGAAAAATAAAAGTAAAATTATAATAGATGTTCTTGGCCTACATGTCATGATTGCAAATTGTCCTAGATGTTCTAAATTTCAACATTTTCCTTCATATGAAAATAACTTGTCTTGGTGCATTTTAAACCACTAAACCATATTCTATATCCATACATCTTGTAATGGATTTGATATTTATTAATTTTCATATTGATCATACCTCTAACAAGTAGTAACACTAAATTCAACACAATGGTAAATTTTGGTTTGTATTGAAAATCAAAATTGCAAATAAACTAATATAAAATTTCATTTTAATTTTAATTCTAAACTAATTATTATATTATAATTAATAATTATTTATTTTCCTCAATGTTATTTTTATGAAATTCATTAAACTTAAAAAAATCATTCTAAACATCAAATTCATTAATATCTCATAGGAAATGGCATCACATGGGTGTTAGAAAATTTATTAATGTTTCAATAGGTAAACATAAAATTTCATATGCTAGAATCAATGGAAGTGGAAATGATTTCATGAAGAATCTATATGATCATGGATTATCAACATGTGGTAACTAGTTTTTATTTTATTTTATTTTACTTAGTTACAATTTTGATGTTTTAATATTTTAACCTTCCGTCAATTCATCATCATTGGTAATGCAAAATAGCATAGAGTCCAAGTAGCTAAGCAAAAATAAAGGGCAAGTAATAATTGTGCCATTTCCTGTCTTGGGTTTTTTGTTTGATTTTTTGGGTTTTTAGGTGGGTTTGAATAGATTTTTGTCAAAGATAATTTCAAAATGAACTAATATCCATTTAATTGACTCGCACAAATTCATGAACATTATTACTGAGAATTAACAAAATTTGCTTGCGTCTATCATCTCTAAAGTGGAGTGAATAACAAGCCAATGGTCTATTCTCGGATTGATATTGACAAAATGGGTGGCTGTCATGATCAAATTTTGATCGAAGAAAGTCATGGCTGAGGAGATATTTCACACCAATCCACACTACCCTATCCTCCTTCCAAGAAATTGAGTAGACATCAGATTGTTGGTAGATGTTATGGGGTCAAATAATAATCGTGATGATAATATTAAAGAACTTGTATTTTCTTACATTGAAGTGACGTAAATTTTCACATGGCATGAAGATGTCATAGCCCTTGCATACGTCCTTCCTCAAGCTAGAACACGCTTGTGTTCCAATACTCAGTTGTGGTGGGTCATTTCGAGCTGTTCCTAGCATAGGAAGCATGACCCATCATAAGAGTTGAAAGTCTAAATTCCTATTTATGGCTACTATTGTGGTAAGACGAGGGTATCACTTTTTAATCCATATTAATTAGTTTTGATCCAAAAAAAAATCACAATGAGCCTCTTTGATAAAGTTCTCAAACTTTGGAGACTCTGCAAATTAGAAGTTATCACTCCAAACATTAAAATAGCTAAGTCCCAATATTGGCCCTCCTAGATATAGGTTCCAAGAGCAAAAACAATTATAATCTATATGTATAAAGAAATGTACTAATGTTGGCAGGTATATTTATTCTTAATATATATCAACCATCTAAAGGTATATAAGCTTTTTAAAAAATTGGACCAGATAAGGGTAAAAGTAGGGGACAAACATCTACCTTGCTCAAGGGTTAGGGCTAGGGTAAATTTCATCATTTACTCTGCACATACCATGTTTAGTGTAACTGGGTAAACTTAAGGGTAAAAGGAATATTTACACAACGATGGCACATTTTGAAGTGGAGAAAAATAATTTTCTTATGCATATCAGATTTTTTTAACAAACTATACTCAAATCAATCAATAATGTTAGAAATATATTCAAGTAGTTTTATACCAACAAATGCTAGTAAAATCTGAAAGGGGTCTAGAACATAAAGAGTTTTCTTGAATGTAATGAATGCAAATGAAATGCCAAATCAGTTATATTCACTAATTAGTCACTATAATTTCAACAAATTCCCATTTATTTACCCTCTTCAAAACAATTATCCATCTCTTGAATATGGATAGATGTGAACTATATACTAGTCAGGTGAAATAAATACAAGGTAAGTAAAAAATAATTAGCATGCAAATAAGATAATAAAAGGTAACCAAATTTTTTATTGATGGAGTAAGGTACATTATTACATATTTGTGAACACATTAGAGGATAATTCACCTGCCCAACACTGCTACGTACATATGTTGTAATGAAAAATGATGTGCCGCATGTGTTCAATAGCAAATACAAACGACGTTGCTGGTAGTGTGGATGGTAGTGTGGAGAAGTGCGGAGCCCAAATTGATAAACTAAAAATCAAATATGATGGATGGGTTCAGTGACAATGTCCCACAATTGACCCTAACCACACCTAACAGATTACACATTGCCTCCATCTTGAGAGGGGCTGTTACTGCAAGGGAGGGTCCATCTAGACTTGGAGTTTTATTGGGTTTACCTCCCCCTCTCTTTAGTCCATATGCTTCATGTGACTGGTGGAGGGTTCAGTTCTTAGTGGTTTCCTTTCCTCCTTGGGTTCTTAGTGATTCCCTTTCCTCCTTGCTGCCTGCCTCATTTGGGCTACTTGCTTGCCTGAACTTTGGTCCTTGCCCCTTGTTTCTTTTTCTCTCCTTTCTTTTTATAAAGTTTGGCAGGGTTTCATCAGATTACACATTCAATGAAGGAGATGCTCTAGACTTGTTTTCCTAGTTTGATTATATTTCACTCTTGGCAGACAAATCAATACCAATGATTAAAGTTTTACTTGTGGTTATTTTCCTGGACCTTCCTGGGCGGCTTTAGTTATACTTTAACTAATTTTCATTGAGGAATTGAGTGACGACAGGCAAGTTGCATCTCTCGAGACTAGCATATGTACATGAATGGGTTTATAGGAATTGGTATCTTGATTTCTCGAATCATGTTTGAGACACCATTGGTAACAACAGTTGAACAAGTCAGGATATGACGGAATCTGGCAATAATGTATGGCCGACTCCACTACAGGCCTGAGGAGTGAGGATGATATGGTGGAACCATTTCTGTTGCCTCAATATAGTATGTATGCCAGAGGAAAGTTCTGAGATGGATAACTATAGGGGGGAAAACTTCAAAGGGCCTATCAGTTTTGTGGAGCAGGCAAACGCACGGTTCCCCGACTGACTTTCAGGCTCCAACAGCCCCACTTTTCTTTGCTGACACAGGCTGCGCATCATCAAACAATGGATCCAGTCTGTGAAGGCAAAGAAAAGTTCATTGATCACACTCTGCCCCACAGTTTGGGCCCCTGCCATTAGCATAGGCCAAACTAGTTTCTTTTTTTGGTCCATTTCACAGCATGGGAGGTGAAACGACAGTGCTTTTTATCAACATCTATGAGTACGGGGTTTCGAAAAAAACAAAATAAAAATAAAGATATATATATATATATAAAAGAGGAAAGTTCTGATGAAGTATCATGCTAGACTCTAAATAGCTTGCCAACTCATAGTGTGCACCCATCAATCAAGGACCACTTGCATCCATTTCCTAAGGCCAAAAATTTTGCTGATAAAAGGAAGTTCCAGGTCTATTACATACGCCAGGATCGCATTACTTTATTAAAGGCTTGGAATCTTGAACAGTGTGAAAGCACATAAAGACAGGAGAAAAAGTATCGACCTACAATAACATATTCTGAATGAAAGTTCCGAGTGGGTATCAGGCAAGACTTTAACCGACCTTCCTTGTCTTTGCTGCCACACGGTATGCATGTATAATGCACCAGCTTCCTACAAGGATCAAATGCATCCTTATTCTAAAGCTCCTTTCCCATAACCAAGTTCCAAGTTTTCCACCATTTTACATACACACATCAAATCCAAGTGACCATTTCTCACTTTGCTCAAATTTGCATTCAGGTGTGTGTTACAAGTGTTTGTCAATATTGGTTCACCCCTTGTGCTATTGTCATCAATCCCCTCACATACAGTTAGAGGCCTTGGTGGCTCAAATTAGCGACAAGAATATTCATCATCCAAACACCACATGCAAGTGCGTGTCTCACACAACAACTCGCCTCATATGTCAAACATTCTATGTTTAAAACATCAAAACTTTGGTTGTGTCTTTGAAAGCATAAGAAGTCGTATAAAAAATAATGGACTTGGAGTGAAGACTATGTAATGGCTTAGATTTATGAAAAAGAGTCTACCATGATTTTTTTTGTTAAGGTGGGTTAAATTGGTGTTCTTCTTTGCAAGATTACTCACATGCATTTCATTGGGTTAGCAGGTATCATAGTGGGAGAACAAAAACTATCCGGGACATTCAAGTGCCACCTCTTTTGTGATTTGGCAAAACTTGTAGGTATGTACTTCACACATTAACACCTCTCATCTTGAACTCAATATGTCTTGAAGTGTCAACATTAAGTTTGTGTTATTATAGAAAGGTATATAAATTGCAAGGTGTGGAGTTTGTTTCAAAGTTCAACTACATTGAATAATTAAAGCTCGAACATGATTTTTTTTGTTTCAAGAGAGGTTATATTACAAAATTGAACTAAGATAAAAATGGAACCCACATAATCTTACTACTTCAAATAATATTGAAACCATCAAAAATCATGAATTTAGCACATATAGAATATTGCACTAATATCATAATACCTTGGCAATTGTGACACTAATTAAATTGTTTGTAAGAATGTTGAAATTTTCAATTTTTATTTTTTCAAAGAAGTTTTTTTGTTTAAGAACATAAAAAATCTATTGGAATTTTTTTTTCAACATGGAATCTTCAATGTTAATTATTATTCAACAAACATTCAAGGAGGATGATAGGAAAATGGGAAAAGATATTTTGGTAATAAGACCATTGTACAAAATTAGGACGCAAATCTTTCAACTACACATTTTGAATTGAACAAATGAAATAATGCAATGATATGCTTGCTAACAAATGACACTTTGTAAAGCAAGTGAACTATTCATTAATGTTAAAAATTATGTATGTAATGATTTTATAGGCTAACAATTACATTTCAAATCTTTATGTGAGTAAGGTTACATCAAGTGAAAGCACAATCAAATATACACTTCGTCATCCTTGTCAAGAAAAATGTAAAGTAGCCATTAACTAGGCCTTAACATATTAAATTTAAAAATATTATTTATTTCAATGATCAATATGATTTTTAAAAAAATTAATGTCAATGATATTGAAGAATCACATGTTTAAAATAAATTTAAGTAGATTTTTCAAAAATGCAAGTAGAATTTTTCTTACTTGCAAGTTATTTAAACAAACTAAACAAATAAATAGATGAAATTTTGAGTATTTTTACTTTCTTGTTTAATGCCATTTAAAATCTACTTATGCACTTTCAACTTCCAAGGCAAAAGTAATAATATATCAATCTTTTAATGTAAATTTTTTTAAAAACAAAATTCCACTTATCAATTTTTAACGTATTTTTTACCTACTTTTAATACATTAATTTTTTTCAAACTTTGTATACAACATATTATAAACTCAATATTTAGCACAACAATGGTTTGACAATGATTGAAAAGGTTTTGATTCTACTTTCTTGCATTCGTGTGTAAAAATATGATTGCAACTTCTTGGATTACTTTTTATGTTTATTCGATTTTATCCCATGGGTTTTGTGGGAAATTCCAATTTTTTGTCTTTAGATCTATCATAGATATTGTGTTTCCTATTTAATCTATTACACTATATATCATTATGTTTCTTTTCATGCTGATAACAAATAAAAACATTATTAAGAACCTTGGACCACCTTGACAAGGCTCATGTTTTCAAACCAAACAATGCATTCATTTTGAAAACCCATGGAAATGTTACTTATGAATGCTGAAAGATTGTCAAAAAGCTTTAGAAGACTTTGACAACATTCGTGTTCTTGAATCAAACAATGTATTCACTTTTAAAAGGTGTGGAAATGTGAAACAATGTTGGATGATTATCAAAGAGCTTTGGAGGACTTAGACAATGTTCATGTTATTTAACCAAACAATGCAATCACTTTAAACATGTGTGCAGAGGTGAAAAGGATGTTGCAAAATTATCATGGAACCTTGGAGGACGTTGACAAAACTCATGTTCTTGAACCAAACAATGCATTCACTTTAACAACTCGTGGACACGCCAAAAGGGTGTTGAAAGACTATGAAGGAGCCTTGGAAGACCTTGACAAAGCTCATGTTCTTGACCCAAACAATGTATTCACTTTGAGAACTCGTGGAGATGTCAAAAAGGTGTTGAAAGACTATGAAGGAGCCTTGGAAGATCTCAACAAAGCTCATGTTATTGAACCAAACAATGCATTCACTTTGTCAATTCGTGGAGATGTCAAAGGGGCATTGAAAGACTATGAAGGAGCTTTGGAAGACCTCGACAAAGCTCATGTTCTTGACACAAACGATGCATTCACTTTGATAACTCGTGGAAATGTCAAAGCAACATTGGAAGACTATGAAGGAGCTTTGCAAGACCTTGACAAAGCTCATGTTTTTGACCCAAGCAATGCATTCACTTTGAGAACTCGTGCACATGTCAAAAGGGCATTGAAAGACTATGAAGGAGCCTTGG
>Ga0116227_10003251_pt1 | contig 36358 bp, 21 predicted proteins | sample S1TSphgellanicum_FD_89693 | JGI IMG/M metagenome (GOLD analysis project Ga0116227, IMG submission 89693) | Host-associated microbial communities from peat moss isolated from Minnesota, USA - S1T2_Fb - Sphagnum magellanicum MG | ecosystem: Host-associated > Plants > Peat moss > Unclassified...
TAAACTCGAATCATTTCATTTGAACAAAATCTCAATAAGATATGAATTTTCAAAGTTTATGTTTTTGTAATGTTTAAAATGAAATATTTGATAAATAGAATGTAATGTAACATATTATCACAACAAATGGGGTGATTTGATGGTAAGGATGTTTGCCCCCAATCCAAAGGTCAAGGGATCAAACCTCATGGGTGGTGTTATGTGTGGTCAATAGTGGTATGTTGACCGAATATTTTCCTATCAAATTCTTAGGCTAGGTCCTAGGTTGATTACGTGGCCTACCTACCTAGGTTAGGTTTTTAACTTAGCGTAAGTAGTGACACGTGTTAATAAATAATAGGTTTAAAAAACCATGAAATTATCAATAATATTTTATATTAAATAATTAAAATTTAATTAATTTTCACATTGGTTAGTTAATTAACTAGCAAGTGAATGGTTTGGTAAATTTGTATTTCATTTGAAAATAACCTTGTTTCACTAAGTATTAGTGAAACAAGTCATTGTCCGTAGCAACTGGTCCTCGTTCATTAAGGGGTTAAACAATTTCACTAGGTAAAACTGTCCAAATTCACTAAAAAATCTAGTGAAACCCAGAGTGAACTAGGACGCATTTCCTAGTAGTGTTAGGATCAAATTTGTCAATAATCATTAGTAGTACTATATGGTTTGGTAAACAATTTTGGATCCTATATGGTCGAAACCATCATCTTTAAAACTTAAGATTATGTGTTTTGATAGCCTTTGGAAACTATAAAACAAAATTCCAAACTGGTATTTTGGTTCAATGTATTAGTTTTGGGACCATAACAATTAGTTCCATTGGTTAGAAGCTACTTCGTCTTGTGCTACTAACTGGTTTTCTTGGGAGTTTCTCTAGTTTTGACAATCGACTACTTAGAACTTTAATAGGTGTTGGGTCATGATTTTGGCTTGGTTTGGATGGTAACAAGTACTCCATAGGTAGCAATGGGTGAAATCCATAAACAAGTTGGAATGGAGTATGACCAATTCCAACCTTAAAAACAGTTTTATAAGAAAATAAAATTGTGGATAAATGTTCATCCCAGTCATTCTGATTCTCATTCACTAGTTTTGTGAGTAATGTACTGAAAATTTTATTAGTAAACTCAACTTGTCCATTCCCTTGTGGATAATAAACTATAAAGTTGGTATGTCTTAAGATGAAATGATCAATTAATAATGAATAACATTGTTAATCAAATGTGTACCTTGATCGATAACAATAGTTAATGGACAACCAAACTAGATGAGAATGTGGTCATACAAAAACTTTGCAATAACAATAGTTGTGTTGGTGCGCAAAGCTCTCGCCTCCACCCACTTGGTAGCATAATTAATGGCAACTAGAATGTCAACAACTTGTTGGTTTAATAGGTTCATAAAATCCAATCCCCATTTTTGGAAAGGTTTTTCATGCAAAGTAATGATAAACATTGCCATGTTTTGTGGTAATAGGTTACTTGTTCATTGGCATAAGTTGCAGGTTCGATAGAATTCATCAACATTTTTGTTCATGGTTGGGCAGTAATAACTAGCATCAAGAGTCTTCTTCACAATAATGTTTGAGGAAAAATGTCCTCTTCCAGTTCCATTGTGCAACTCTTGTAATATAATTGGTACCTGTTTTGGTTACAAGACACAACAAAACTTGTTGTCTTCTCCAAATCTATAAAGTACTCCATCTTGTAACACAAGTGACTTAGCTTTTCGAGCCAAATATTGTTTGTGAAATAGTAAATCTTTTTGGCATCATACACACTTTGTAACCACTATAGTTATAAAATGAATAGGTGAGCATTAATGGTCTGATCAGGTACACCAATGGATTTTGCTTGGTTGGGCAACCTACTTAATGCATTTGCCATTAAATGGAATCTACCATGTTTATAAACAATTTTGAAGTCATACTCCAAAAGTAACAATAACCACCTAGTTATTTTGCCAAAAACTTGTGGCTTGTTAATTAAGTACATAAAAGCCATGTGGTCAACATAAAATACAAACTAGTTACCAAGTAGATAATGTTTAAATTTGTGTAAAGCATAGACCATAGCTAAGGCTTCTCTCTCAATAGTAGTATAATTCATTTCAACTAAGTTCAGTAATATAGAGGCATACATAATCGGTTGATCAAACTTACCTATTGGGTTCTTGGCAAATATAACTCCTATTGATAACTAGGATGCATCTATGTGAACATGAAACTCAAGCTCCCATTTTGGATTAATCTAGGGCCTTATATATATTGGTTTTTAATCCCCTCCCAAGCAATCTAACATTTTGTGGTCCATTCAAAAACTTCAAACTTCTTGAGTAGTTTGGTGATTGGTGACATAATGGAGGCAATTTTTTGATAAAACACATGTAAAACTATGCCATTCCATTAAAAACTTGGATCTACTAGGGGGTAGTAGGTACTTGCATGTTTACTAAGGCTTTAACCTTCTTGGGATCCATAACTTTTGCTTCTTTAGATACTATGAAACCTAGGATAGTTCCTGAAAATACTATGAATGCACACTTGTCTAGATTTTTTTTTGTTGCCACATTGAGCTTCTTGAAATCCACACAAATTGTCAATTTCCCATTTTTTGGGGGAAAAACCACTATTAGAGATAGCCAATTTGCCTCCTTAATTAGTTTGATAAAACTAATGCAACCAATAACTTATCTATGTCTTGCTTAATAATGGTAGCATAGTTAGGATTCAATCGGTACTTTGTTTGATCAATAGGTGGTATTGTGGTATCCAATTCAATCATATGTTCAGCAATCGTTAGTGGAATACCTTTTAGGTCTTTGTATGTCCAAGCAAATACATCTTTGAATTCCTTTAAAAGTTTAATAAGCTAGTCTATGACAACCAATTCAAGTGCATAATTCACTTTCGCTTGTTGCACATTATCCTAGGTATCCAAATTGATTTTGGTTAACTACTCCTCAGTTATTGTCCAACTTGCTATGGTTAGATCTTATATTTGCTTTCATGCAAAAGTCTCATCAATGATCATTCTCCAACCTTTGGATGGAAGAATGTTTCAAATAAATGTTATTTAACAGTATTAATGCATATATATAATTAGGTAGATAACTAAAACACATATTAGTTCAATAAGTTTTTTTGAAACCGGTTTTATTATATTAAGATCTATTATATGGATTGGTTTAAAACCCGATTTAGTATGAATGGGTAATTCTATGGTTCCTATTGAAAATAGGTCCAATTCTGTAGCAAACATCACATCCGCTTCTTCATCTGTGATTCTAGAATGGAAATCATAACATACTAAAATTTTTGGTCTTTTGGTTTGAGCACCAAGTTTCTTGGTAATAGGTATGGTTCTTACTTTACATATTCCTTATATAGTAACAATATTGGTTCGCTAATCATGGGATACTTTTGCATTTCTCAACCATAGACGTCCTAGCAACATTGAGTAGTTAAAATCTAGAACATTACTATTGATAATAGTGAATGTTATTTATAGGGAATACCATGAACAAATATTTTTGGATCCTTAATAAGACCAAGTGGTTTGGCTATAGTTTGATATGCCACATGCAAGTTGTAAGGGATTGGATTAGGTTTTGGTAAACCTAATTGTATTATCAAGTTCTTGATGATGATATTGATTCTAAAACCTCCATCAATTAGCACATCATCAATAAAATTTTTACCAACCTAAACTTAAATTATTGCCATCTAGTGGTCAATAGCCATTGTTGCATAGGCAAGTTCAAGTTGAATAGGTTCAAATTATATCAGTTGAACATGCTTAATTAATTTTTAAATGTATCTTTTAATGTTTGGCATAATCTTCAATAGTTGTCCCAAGTTGATGACATACTTGGTTTCCAAAACTTGAGTGTTGATGTTTTTCAAAATCTCCTCTAAAGTCTTTTCTAGTAAGGTAGTTTGTGTAGAATAGGTTGCTTACTAATAATTAATTGACTCACCAATCCTGGCAAACCTACCCAATTGGAATGAAATGGTCCATTAAACTCAACAGGTACTTGTGGTACTAAATCACCTTCATGTAGCTCCCTAATGTGTGAACAAAAGAATCACACATTTGTTCTTCAATTTGCCAATCAATTGCTATTTTTTCCTTCACCGGTTCATGTATTCTAAAAACTTATTGTTTTGGTACTTGACTCCATGTCGTGACAACAATCATTACATTAATTGGTAGATTATCAAATTTAAAAGATTTTGTTGTTATGGTAGCAATAGTGGTTGGTTTAGTTTGAAACATGTTTTGAATTTCTATTTTTTTAAGACAGTCAAGTGCATGATGTTCAAAGCTAGAACAAATAATACAAGGATATCTCAATGCTACTCTAGCTGGTTTAACAAGTTGTGTAGTAACTCCAACTACCAGTTCAACAACTTAAGTGGAAATAATAGGTGCTACAAGTTTTCTTTTCATGTTGTGACATTTTTTTTAGCATGACCAATTTTACCACAATTTGAATAGGTAAGTGGTTATTTAGTAATAATATAAGTAACTAAAGGTTGTGCAACCAATTTAGATTCTAAATGGGTTATCAAAGCATTGTAATTTACTATGATTAGTTCTTTTTTTTCATAGATAACTACAACTTCCTTATGTTTGATAAGGGTATTTCTTGCCATACTTGTTGTTGCTAATCTAATGTATGGTTACAAACTTGCTTTGCAGATAGTAGTTAGGAACACATCAATAGCCATTACTTATAAATAGTTAGCAAGTTTAAGCAAACGTTCATAATAAACTTCCACCCACTCACCAATTTGTTGTTGGAGGTTCCTTAGCTACATGTAGACTTCTTCTTCATTCTTCACATTTTGGAAACAATTGCAAAACCATTGTTCCAACTCTTCAAAAGTGCAATTGGGATGATCTTGTACAAAGTTTTCGCCCCACTCTGAAATATTGTCTTGTAAAGTGAAACCAAACAAGTTGATGATATCAGCCTCCATAGTCTCCCCATTACCTCTGATTATTTTTTTGAAAACTCTAATGTGAACATCAGGATCAATATCCTTCACATATGTTGGATATTGAAGTTTTTGATAGGGCAGTTTATTGGTTGGTTCAAATCGAACCACAATTGGTGGGTACCATGGTGGCATAAACATCCTTGAATTAGATGCTAGCCATCCATAAAATCCAACAAGCAGATCAAGTGGCAATCCTCTACGTGGATATTGGTTAAGCAATCCTCCTCTTGGTGATCTTCCATTAGGCGAACCTCCAAGTGGTTCTTCACTTAGGTGTGGATGTAAATTAACCCTTTTTGGCTACTAAAATGAAACATCATTACCATGGATAGGTAGTCCATTGGCAACAAGTATGTTTACAAGTAGAGTTGTAGCCACTGTTTATTGAATAGGTACACCCCTAGAAATCAGATTTGGTTGTTTTAATCCAAAAGTTGGTATCTTAACAAGATATTGAGTCTATTCCAATTGTTCAACAGGTAGCATCGATTCTTTTTGGGTAGGACCGTTACATATCTTTCCTTTCTTCTAAAAATCAATGGATCAAGTCCTTTGATTCCAGAATAATACATAAAGTACATGTTAGGGTCCATGGGTATAAAAGGTGGAATTGTATTATACCACATTGGGTATGGTACAGCTCTAGGTTGCATGCTATTAGTGGTGTGATAGGTTGCTACCAACCTAGATGTTGACTAATTAGTGTTGGGTGAGTAACCGAACCTAATTATGTTCAGATTTGTGGCATGGGTACACCAACATGTATTGTTGGTGTGCTCGTTGTGATAGGTAGGTAGTAGAGAAGTTTTAAGTTTTTCTTTCATTAATTGTTTTAGTTTATCATCCACAAAGGGACAATTCTTGAATTTATGTTGACAATATGCATAGGTTAATGCAATTTCAATGGTTTGTTGTGGGGTTGTAACCGGTATATTTTGTTGAACAAGTGGTCATCAATGGTTCCCATAACATGCATACTCGGCCAAACACCTTGAATGACAAGTTGTGTTTATTGACAACAATAGGTATTGCGATTGCATCCACCAGTTTTGCATGTTGTTGAAAACTAGATCGGTGTGAAGGACTTCGCTCCAAGTTATGTAGTTGTTCCAATTGGGTTAAAAGTTGATTGCACTCCAATTCTGAATATGTTGTGGTTGGATTCAGAACAAAAACCAGTTCAAATGTGTAGTATCCAACAACTGGTGTTGATAAAAATGGAATAGTTTTGGGAATATAGTATTCACGTGTTGTAGACTACCATTTATGTGCTGTAAAAGTTATTTCATCAATATGTCAAACAAGTGTCGTGTTTTGTTCACTTGGTTGTGCATTCGACCTCTATTGTTGGGACAACTATTAGGGTGTCAAAAATTGAATAGTTGAAGGTACTGTGGTTCCCTTCTTTCCTCCTGTTCTATTAATATATGATGAAGAACGAAATATGCTGTAACCGGTTGTTGAGGCTCATTACTAGGAGCATCAATTGGTTGAATTCCCTCGGCTTGAGAATGTGTTGGTTCTTGTGACTGAATCACCTCATAAATGAGTTCTTGTGCTATTTTTAATTTTAATTATCTCTTGAGGCTTCTTGTGACTACTCTTGACATATTTTATATTGATTTGAAACAATTGTTAACTCAAGTTCTTTTGATCAACAAGTTGCTATAAAAATCAGAAATCATCAAGGCACAAAAATCTTTGAAAACTACTAAATCTATTTGCAAATCTAAACTTAAAATTTTAGAATAAATGCTAAAACTAGAAAGCATAAATGTTTTTGCTGACAATTTCGTTCCACTATGTGATCACCAAAATGTTAAGGGTTTTTTCTATTATTATTAAATTTAGGATTTATTATCTTCAAGCTTCTTAATTCTAGTTTAAATTTTATCAATACTTTAGATCAAGAATTCAAATATAATTATTCTCTCCAAAATGCAAAAAAAAAAACTAAATTTTTTCTTACATAACAAATTGAAAGAAATAAAGATATTCAAGTTCTAAATGAACCTATTCATAGACCAAAAATACAAGTAATAAGTGATTTAACAAATTAAAAGAAGAAGGAAGTTCCAATAAGTTCAAAAGTTTTCCAAGCAGTTTTCCAAAAAAGATCTCCATATCAATTTTCACATCCTTCTATTTATACCAAACATAACATTGTTTTATATTAATAATCACTAGTCGATAAACTTAAATTTAAACTCCAGTGACTATTGGTCACATGTTTATATTAACTTGTTATTGTCAACAACTGGTTATTGTACAAGTTGATTACTAGTTAATTTAACCCATTAGTTACCCTAACACTATTACTTGTTACTGGTTATTTCAATAAACCAATTCATCTATAGTCATGTTATTCAATAATAATTGTATTAAGTCTCAACATTATATTGTTTCATTGATTACCAATTGGTAATAACTGGTTAGTATACACACACTTGAAAACTTGGGTTAACATTCCTACTTAACTTATTTAATAGATTAATCATTTAACCTACCTAATTAATTAATACAAAAACATTATCACATATCGACATAGTAAAAAACCTATTACTTAACCCACCTACATACCATTTACTATCTAAAAACATTTACTACCTACTACTTAGCTTAATTAATTAATTAATTAATTAATTACATTTTTACCCTAGGTTATTTTTGGTGTTATTATAGGTGATTCCACCCTAATTTATTTTAAAATATTATAGGTTAATTCACCTTAGGTTACTTAAAACTATTTTACCTTAAGCCATTCTTGACTAATTTAGGCTATTTCGCCTAATGTTATTTTCATATTTAAAAAATTATTCCACCCTAAATTATTTTCAGCTATTTTAAATTATTTCACCTTAAGTTATTTAAAGTTATACCTTAAGATATTTTTGACAATTTTAGGTTATTTCACCTTAGTTTATTATAAATTATTATACCCTAACATATTTCTAACTATTTTAAGTTATTCCACCTTAGGCTATTTTAAGTTATTTTAATTATTCAAGGTTAATCCACTTTATGTTATTTTAATTATTCTAGGTTATTCCACCTTATGTTATTTGAGGTTATTTTATGTTATTTTAAACTAAATAATTTATTATTATTTTAGGTTATTCCACCTTAGGTTTTTAAAAACTATTTTATGTTATTTCAACCTAGGCCATTATCAATTATTTTAGGTTATCCACCCTAAGATATTTTAAATTATTCCACCCAAAAGTTTTTTGAAGTGGAACTTATGATATTTTCAACTATTTAAATTTTTTCTAACCTAAGTTCTTTTATTTTGGCTACAACACAAAATTAACAAAAAAAAAAAATACACAAACTATAATTTGCAAAAACCTTATATGTAAATAATTATTGCATTGAAGTGGTGTTTCACTCTAAATAACTTAGAATAGAAATTCAGACCATTAAATCCAACAATTTTGTTTGTTTGGAAAAAAAATTGCACTTACACACAACCTTATTATGCTAAAGATTAGAAATGGTGGTTCCTTTTTACCTTTTCCATTGGTCTTTTGAAATTATCAAAAATCTACCATAATTTATTATACCTTTAGGTTTTTTTTTACTCAAAATAACCAAGAAAAAAATCAAACCACCAAATCTAGTAATTTCATTAGCCATAACATTTTTTTTTCACATCTAGATGCATGTACATTTATAGCTATAATTTGTATTCTCAATTCAAGTTGAATAAGATGCCACATGGTATCCAATCACTTATGAATCACATTATTAGTCCCAAAAATAACTAAATTCTTTTTCATTTAAACTAGCATATGAAAATTGGGTGAGAGTACAAAGAAAGGAGCCAAAAACCATGTCAAGCAGTGGTGAAAATTGTGAACTTTTTTACATATGTTTTTCTTGTGACATTTAAAAGTTATGTTAATCATTCCAAGTTGTGTTAAGTGATTAACATGAAAGTTAAGGAATTCAAATTAAAAATTCATTAAATTAAATTTTGAGTTTTGATTTTTTAAAATGATATTTGAATTTTAATAGGTGATGTGTTAGATGTCGTTAATTTTACAAAGGACTAGGTCAAGGACTATTGTAATAACATAATTTTGATGGTAAAAAAATTTAGATGATAGCAACCTACTACCCAAGTTCAAAAAACACTCACAATTTAAAAAAATTAAAAATTCAAAAAATTTTAAATTTTATAAAAATTTCAAGAGTCCTTTACCACATGTAAATGGGGTGTAGTGTGCATGACATCAAAAACAAGTTGTAGTTTATGACACAAAAAACCTAAAGTAGTTAACATATTTTCATATGATTCAAAACTATGATAAATTTTCAATATGAAATGTAGAATCTAGTAGAATGCACACACTTTGAAAAATTGATATTAATTCCAAAATGATTAACACAAAACATGTGATCTATTAATGCAACTATATGTATTTTTAATAACAAGTTACAAAAGATTTCATTTAAAAATTCTTTCATATGAAAAAGTGAAAAATGACTAAAAAATACTCATAGTCCTTTTGTAGAGTAATCCCGTTGGCTCCTTTTTACATACTTGCACCCAGTCGGATGAAATCATAGTCACATATTCAACTTAAAACCATTTTGTAATCACATATTGATTTCAAGTTGTTTTTACATGGTATCACAAAAATAGTCACATCAACAATCACAAAAATGGTTAAATTGGAGACAAGTGGCAAACACATGGGTTGGTATGGATTGGATTCCTTGCAATAAAAACATATCGATAACTACTTAGTTTACAAACCATAAAAATAAATTCCAATTCAGAATAAAATTGTTAAATTTTGTAAAAGTCTAATGCTAAGTTATTATATGATTTAGTATATTGTAGCAAACCAATAGTGATGAAACCCCAAGGTTAATTGAATGGGAGTGACGAATAACCTTATGATACAAATAAAAATAATTTATGGTTTTTAATCTATGTATGGTGGATTTATACATTACAACATGTATAAAGAAAATATTACACATGTTGTGGACTTGTCAAATTTATGTTAAGATGGTGAATAATCATGAGTCACAATGGATAAATACACAAATGTGGTAATAAGCAATTGCAAAATGATCATCCCAACTTACAAATGACAACAAATTCAAAATATGTTCTAAGTTTTATTATAGGTATATTTTTTGCTACTTATTCAAACCTTTTAGACTCAATTCATTCTCAAATCACTTAGAAATGTGAATTTATTTTCTAAACATACATGTGCCCCATTAAAACCAAAATAAGTTTTAAAATGTTTCGTAGGGTTAACAATGTAATAAATAAAATTTATTGGAAAATAAGTAATCCTCCATGGAACCATGTACAAGCTTGTCTATTAGACAATGACTCTCCCTCCCCCAATCTCAAAGTTTGCATAGTTACATGGAAACCTCTTAAAATCACAAGCACTCATTCAATTTTGATTTATTCAATGTATTTATATTTTTCTAATGTTGCTATTGTTTACATCTCATATGTTGGACTAATAGTAAGATCCAAATTAATACATAACTAATTTTCTTAAACTCCCATTTAAATAGGTTTACAATATACTTTTGTTTATGATTTATTTTTCCTATTCTCATGCATAACTATTCTCAACCCTTGATGCTTGGATTATGTGTCATGGTTTTGGACAATGAACAATAGAATTTCATGTTGGAGATTAAAGTGAATCAACTAGTGTTGAATATGTATGCATGGTTGTAATTGGAGATTGTTTTACCAAGGCAACCAAATGGTTGGAGTAGTGCAAAATAAAAATTATGCATTCTTTGTATGCACTTCTTTCTTGAATTATCGTTTTAGTTGATTCCAAGCCATGTTGTAAATTTCATCTACTTGAACTTTAGTAAATTCATGATGTCAATTATTGTGTCATCTATGGCATGATAAACCACACAAATATGTATCCTTTCATTAGTAATCTTTGTATATAGTGATGTTGCACTTCTATGTGTTTCATCATTGAGTGATATTTATGGTTTTGATTTAATGTTATGGTTATTTGATTATCACAACCCACACATTTCCAAGTAGTTTTTACCCATTTTGATTTTATTTATTAGGTAATCTACATATATTTTGTTTCTATGTGTTGAAACATTGTGAACGTTTTAAACATCTTGACCTCATCCCTTAACAAAAAATTGAATGTAACCAAAACTTGTCATGACAAACTTTATCGACAATTTATTTTTTACTTATTTAAAGAATGAACATAATTAACAACATTGTTTACCAAGTTTTCTACAACATTGTGTTATCCACATAAAGTAAATATCACCAATCAATTATTTCAAGTTTAAGTATGCACACATCCATATTTGCACTACACTAAATTGTTAAAATTTTAGAATTTTTTATTAAAAAAAATTCTTTAATACCACATGATTATTTAAGTCCATATAACATCTCAAGTTAGCTTACAAACTTTGTGATTAATCCTTAGTTTGATAAACCCCTAAAACTAGTCCATATCAATGGTTTCTTGTAGATAATCATGTTGCGAAATGTAATGACCAATTTGGTGGACATTACAAATTTATCACTTTTTGCAACCAAAAGTTTTAAGACTTTTAAAAGATGATTTTTGTTATGTGTGCATGAAAAAGTGTAAAGACAATCAACACTATGTACAAGTTAATAACTTTTGGCAATTAGTTGCATTTTTATATCTATCAACACTCCCATCACTTAAGTTTAGTGCCTTAAAATCCATTTACCCCCAGTTTTTTAATGTTTTTAGAACAAGTTAATAAGTGTGGACATGTTTCATTTTGCATTAAAATTTTGAATTTTGAAATAATGATCTCATCCAATTTAACCGTACCATTTTCCAATATTATTTCTGTAAAAATATGACTTAGAAAGTAGGGTTCTATTTTTTATACGTTTAGTAGTTGTCATGGAAATACTAGTCTATCAATAGTACTTTTCCTACTTTACAAACTTTGCAAAGGTGAAATTAGTTTTTCATTGTTTTATTTCCTTTTTCATTTTCAACAACATTACCTATTTCATTACTATATTGAAAGCTTGTCCCTTGCTTATGCAATTTTCCTAATCTTAGAAAGATTAATACATATTTCATAAAGGCCTATGTACTTGCTATGGAACACACTTTTCGTTTTCTCTTTCAATAATTTGTACCTTTTTCCCTTTGTATAATTACTTATGAAAATGTCTTTAATCTTTAAATTTGATTATTTGATCTTTGAATTCAAATGTTGTTAAGCTTTTGTTTCAAGATATAAAAACTTGTTATGAGTCCATTCTATTACACAATTTTGTTTAGATGTGTAGGAAATTATCAATTGTTTGATATGCCATACTCTTTACAAAGTTGATTTAAGGCATTGCCTAATTTTTAAGGTTTTTTTGTGTAGGGTAAAGCCCTAGGAGGGGCTTTACCCCATGGAAAGATTGGTTAGAAAATTTCTTTACAATGAAACAAGGCAAAGGGAGTAGGAAGGCATGTTAAAACAATAGATAACATGAAGGTAGAGCATCGTGGCCAATGGGATAGAATTGAGGTGTGTAATGAAAAAGAGGTGGCCAAAGGTGAGGGAGAAAAATGGAAGTGGGAGACCCAAGAAACAAAATATCTTGGTCAAACCATAATTTTTTAGTCAAAAGCATAATGGGCAAGAAATTATGTTCTATAAAGTTATTCCAATTTGCATTGCAATTTTCTAGCCAAGGCTTTACATGTCTACTTTTGGTATAAATCTTGTGTTTAAATTTTTTATTTAGTGCTTGATTTTTTTGCTTCAAGAAATGAAACATTAATTTAAAAAAAAATTCATCAATGAAGGTGATTTTATAACTAGCTCCAACAACTATTTTGTCTACATACAATTGCAAGCACATGAGTGCACAATTTATTAGACTTAATGCATGTAGTCATCCATCTTAGTAGTAGTTGTTCAAGTTGTTCATGTCAAGTAAACAACCTTTACATAATGAAATTGTCTTATTTCCCTCAACAAGATCCTTTCCATTGAATTAAAAATTGAAAATTATCTTAACTTCTAGTTGTAATAGATTGTTCTATAATGAACATTTATCTTGACGGTAGCTACAATTTTTTGGTGATTTTTTTTCCTTTTCTATTTTAATTTTGTAGAATATATTGTCATATGGTATTGTTTTTTGGAAAGGAAATTATGTGTTTCAGTTAAATTATTATTTTTCAAATTCACTAACTTTTACCCTCTCTCCCTTTCTTAACAACTTTCACACTTCTTTTATTGATATTTGAATTCTTTAGAATGTAACACCACATAATACTCTTTTAAACACCTACCCTTTTTTTCTCTTTTCTTTGAACAATAGTCCTATGACATCATCCACTAATAATTTGTTTTGCCCAATTAATGACACTACAAATCCATTATGAAACTATATTAATGAACTAATCGACAATATTGCTGCATATTCACATGTCACAATAGTCCTTACAATTTCCAACTATCCTTTCATAATATTAAAATAATTGAAGTCAATATGTATATTTATTTTTTAAATTTCACACATCTTTTTATTACAAAAACAAGTAATAACTTAAACAATTGATGTGATGTTTTTGGTGTCAAGTGTTTTGACCAATTTTTAGCACATCACCTTTGAGGTTGTAGCTCATTATTCACCATGAACATATGGTTTTATCTAATGTTAGGTAAACTTAAAAGACTTCTTTAAATAGCCATTTGATCTATTTTTCCCCTTGTAACAACCATTGGATGTGCTAGCCATACACAATCTGAATGTTGTGAGTCATCAACTATTAGACATGGATATTTGTTTAAAATTATCATCCTCATTTTGAGTTTTCATTTGTTTGATAGTTTGAAATGTCAAATGTTGCAACCCTACATCACAAATATTCCATCCAATAATTTGTTAATAATAATAATAATAATACAAAATTTTCCTTTCACAAATTTTCAATGTGCATTGCTTACAAATGTTGTGTCTTTGAAACATGTATTTGCATGATTAAAATCATGCATCAATTGTAATTGAAAGAAATAAAAAATATCCGTTGAACTTTTTGTGATTATTTTTCAATTTCCTTTACCAATATGAAATTTATGACAAAATGATGATTCCATTGTGGAATTGAATGCATTCAAGAAATTCAAATTATATATGAAACTATTTAGGATTAAAATCTTCAATTATTGATCCAATCATAATGATTGACTTGAAACCTTTTTCCAACATGAGGAGCATTCAATAATCTAAGAACTTGTCAAAATTGAAATTTATTAAAATTGAAAAATAATATTCTGATCCCCATAATAGTGGATGTATTATTGATATTTTTATATGAGCAAAGGTCTGCTTCATTACAAATTGTGAGTTGTCCACCCAACATGAACTTATGAATTGAACATCTCACGTATGTGTAAGAAAGTCAAGCTTGTCTATGTACCATTGATAAAACTATTGGAAGAAGTTGAATATTAGTGAAACTAATTTTTCATAACATTTCAAAAACTTTGGACATTTGTTGATGTTGTCATAAGTAACCCCACATTTTAACTATTGAAGTTGTTCAACATATCAACATAAGTTGATGCAAAACCATCTAAGCAAAATGATTAAGTATGCAACATATAGTGCAAAATCACTTTAGTTTCCCATCTACAAGTTCCATCACATGTGATTATAACAATTATAAAAAGGTTTTCATCAGTAAGTGCAAGAAGGGCATGCTTCATTTCCTTCACCAAAATGCCTTCACTATGCATTATTATCACATCCTTGACTTTGAATGTGCCTTTCAAAGTTGTTGCATAGTTACATGCTTGTCCAAACACTGGCAAGGATTACTCCACCATCAATTTCTTTCTAAGTTATTTCATGTCATTATTTCAAGACCTTGTTCACATTGTTTATCATACATTTCCTCCTAACCACTCATATGCTAGTGTGTGGGACTACTACTATTTTGTTGCCTAAGAAAGGTTGTATCACTCAAACTCTATTGAACATGAAAGCATCCTTGGATGATACCACTGGAAATACCTTGTCAAAATTTTAAAGAATTTAGACCCAATTCAAAACATTTAATTAAAAAATTTATTTGTCATTACTCTGCACCAATTTCCAGCAATAGTGTGCACAAATTATTTGCTCAAAACTTAAGGGAAGCAAATCTTATAAAACCATCACATTCCAGAATTGACAAGAAGGGTTTAGAACTCAATCATAATTTCAGCTAATTCCAACAACAAAGATACAAGCTTGCATGTTCAACATTGACTTAAGTTGATAACATATTGAGCAATGAACATTGGTCAAACTTGCCAATGGTTGAAGCCTCTGACAATGATTACGCAATACAAGCATCTGAATATTTCCCACCAGTAGGAACCAACAACTACATCGAAGCACAACAATGATACCAAATGTGGTCTAGTTTTTCTTTCCCAAATATTTTATGTATAGGTAAATGGCCAGGTACTTCTGATTTGGCTCCTAGCAAGCCCTTGTCTGAGCTCATGGGCACAATGGGTGCCAGAACCAACGGCCTGTTATCTAATGTTAAAGGCTAGGGAACTGCTGGAAGAACTCATGGGAATGTTGCAGTATGGCCTGGCTGCAGATACTGAATGTGCCCTAGTTTTTCTTTCAATAATATTTTATGTACCAGGTAAAGGGCCAGGTACTTGTGATTATGGCTCCCAGCAATCCCTTGTGTGAGATTATGGGTGCCAGAACTGATGGTCTGTTATCTAATGTTAAAGGCATGGGAACTGCTGGAAGAACTCATGGGAACATTGCAGAATGGCCCTGGCTGCAATATCTTATCAGCAACAGGGGCCAGATTTGGCCTCCAAGTCACCCCACAACGGAGCCCACATCAGCCTCCCCCTGCCTTCATTGTATGCAGTTTCTCATCTTCAGGAAGGTTATAATAAGTTGGCCCGACCTTTAAGTTACCATGGATTAAGAAGGCTAAAGGACTCTGTGATCCTGCAAGGCTTTCATTCCAGGCTCTCACTGTACTGGGCTTGACACATTCCAGGTACATAGCCTGGAATTTTGGGTTGGGGGTCTCATGGGGAAGCTTTTGTAAGTTCTTTCTTAAGTGGGGTGTAGTCTGCTGCTAAGAACTTACAAAAGCTCCATATATCATCCAATCAATTTATGAGTATTCGATCATATATTCAATGTGAATAAACTGTGGGCAACACCAGTTACATTCTCGAACATGCCCACATTACGAAACACAGGTTAGCCCCAACAGGTCTGCCGCGTTTCTAAGTGGAATGGGCCTACCCTGTTCTGAGGAAAAGAAAAGTACCAATGACTGGCCAGAGAGAACCAGCACCCACCAGTGCGCCATGAAGGATGGATCGTAAATGGTCTGGACACAGTTTTCTGTTGGATTCCAGTTCCCTGGCTAATTGTGGTAGTTGGGTCACTTGACTTTTAAAATTACCTACCTACTGATAAGCCACTTGCGGATTGGTTGTTAGTAGGTAGGTAGTAAAAACAGACCTTAACTATGAATAAATCATCTACTTACCTAGTAGTCAACTATTTTCCTACTTATAGATATAGGACCTACTTCTTTACAGAATGGGTTAACCAAGGTGAAACAGGATATATTAACTCAGTTGAGGTTCATCGAACAGGCATCCTGTGGATGATGGTTCGCAACTCTGACCCCCTACAACTAGTAAAGTTACCCTGGGTTAGAATAACGTTGGCTCTGGGATAATTGAAGTAATAACGGCTACAAGCCTACTAACATAGCTTGGAATCCTATGCGGAGCATTGACAGGGTAGTTATAAATATCCGTTTTTTTTTCAAGTAGGTAGATTGTAATCATTCAGAAGAGCGATGAGCCAAATTTGGCTAGAGGTCAGACATGAAAGTATAATTTTTTAGAATCCTCCTTTGTTCTGGCGACCTTCACAAGCTCAGTGTATAAATATGGCGAATTATGATCTTTTCCCTCAAAATATGGCAACTTTTGATCATTACCCAAAAAACCACCTCCCCTTTGTACAATTTGCAGGCAATTTTTTTTGTCGCCCAGTTCAGAATTTTGAAAGAAAAAAATGCCTATGCCTTTTTCCTGGCTGGCAATATATAGTCAAAAAGAGAATTTCAAAATTAAAAGTGCTAAAATGAAAAAAAATCGAGATTTTCAATAGCCAGAACTCAACCAAAATTTAAGAAAAATCGCCAGATCTCTATACATGGTTACAAGCAGGGTAGCAAAAAAGAAGAAGGAATGCTTTAAAAAAATTAGTTTCATATTTGGCTTGTAGCCAAATTTGGCTAAATGTTCCTATGGATGATTGCCACTTTGGCTACATCACACAAAATTGACCCCAAAAAAAAATCGCTGTTAGCGTAGCTACACAGCACACAAGACGGACAGCCAATCAGTGATTCTATTTTTGACGAAATTTCGATTCCTGGCGACCAGAAAAAAGCACTAGTGACAGGTACAAAGGTTTTTTTGGGGAAAAAAAATGACACGTTATTGCCACAGTATGAGGATTGTTTTTGAATTCGCCATATTTAGACAGAAGGTTCTAGCATGTCGCCAACACATAGCACAAATTAATAAAGTTTTCTATTTTCCTCTCTAACCTGTAGCCAAATTTGGCTAACTCCTCTTTTGAACGATCACCAATCCACCTACCTCACAATTTTGAAAAGAAAGAAAAACACTACAGCCAATTCTCATGCGCGTTCCCAAACGAGGGAACAGCAGCCGACAGACAGAGGATGTGACAGCAGGACAAGATCCCTACGAGTAGGCTGATAAAGCGTAGGGAACACGCACGCAAAAGCTGTAGGTAGCCAGGGGACCGTTGCGGAGAGTATGATGGCCCACTAGACCCGCTAACAAAACCTAGTCGGTACGAAATTTAAAAAAGAAAAAGAAAAATCGCCGGTAGGATTTGAGACAGGAAGGTCTTCAACTAACTAGATTAGGTAGTACATAGGGTGACCCGATAGGTTAGTATGTCGGTAGCGGCTCGCAACGGTAGCCAATAGCGACACCGTAGTCCATGCCTCTTCGTCCGTCTCTGTCCGTCTTCGTCGATATTCGTCCTTCTTGGTCCCGTATCTGGCGCGTGTTTGGCCATCTTCGTCCATCTCTGTCCGTCTTCGTCCGTCGCTTTCTCTTCTCTATTGCTCTCTTTCTTCGTCTCCGCTTTACGTTTGGTTTCTGTTCTGCCGCTGCTGTGCTTCGGCGATGCCGGTTGGGTTCTTCGAGCATCGCATGATTCTTTCTTGTCTGCAAATGGGTATTGCGCGAAGAAGAAGACTCTGATGTCATCAAATATCTTGTTTATCAATTCAGGTTGCTGCTGCTGTCTTTTTTTTTCTTTTTTTTTTGCCCCTTCTGATTCTAGGTGGGGGCAACGTTTGTTTTGTTTTGCACGCTGCGTGGAGAGGAGACAGACTCCGACTCTTATTGCTCCGGTTTGATGCTTGGCGTGTGAGTCTTGGATGCGTGTATTCGGGTTTTTATTTACTGGGAGAGAGAGATATGTAATTCTTGTTGGAGCTTTTGTGAGGTAAACAAACGCTTGGAAAGGGAGGAAAGGGAGGGTCAATTGCGGAGTCGGTGCGGGGAAGGACGGAGGAAGGAGGGAAAGAAGGAAGGAAAAAAGGCTGGCTGGCTGTTGTTGTTTTGAGAAGTGTGAATTTGGGTTTTGCTTTTGTTCGCTGGGATTTTTTGGTATGTGGAGGATGATTTGTTGAAGGAGAGGAGAGGTGGGGAGCAAAACTATGTTTTCTTCGCAGTCGTTGTTGCCAACGCATCTCAGAAAAGCACCGCAAGCGACACTCTTTCATGCGATTCAAGTGGCGGAGCACAATGGGAACGACGAAGACGAGGATGAGGATGAGTATGGCGCCGACCCAACTCCTTCTTCCTCAGCGGAGCCGACTACTACGGCAAAGGAGGAAGAGGAGGAAGAAGCAGGAGCAGGAGGAAGAGGAGCAGAAGGAGAATTGTTGGAGCAGACAGTTTCGCAAACGTCGCCGATGCAGCCTCGGGATCGGTCCATAGAAACGTCGTCAGTGGCGCCAAGCTCGGCGGCAGCGGTGCACTCCATGTCCATGTCCACTTTGCTAGCACTCTCATCGGCGCAGCAACCAGAGCTGAAATTGGTAGGGGAGAATAACAACAACCGGACTTCCGGGGCGGCGGTGGCGGCTGACGAGGAGGAGCAGAAGAAGCAACGAGAGCGGGAGCATAAGAAGAGGAGCAAGAACTGGACGCGTCCTGAGACTCTGCATCTCATCCGCTTGCGGACGCAGTTGGAGCCGAGGTTTGCCAAGAGTGGGCGCAAGACGGAGCTCTGGGATGAGATTGCAGAGGCTCTGCAGAGAGAGCACATCAGCCGTGATGCACAACAATGCCGGGACAAATGGGAGAAGCTCACAGCTGGGTACAAAGAGGTCAGGGATGGTGCCAAGGACCGTGAGGATAACCCTTTCTATGATGAGCTGCATCCTTTGCTTTCTGGGAAACCCATGAAGAGGGAGAGGGAAAGAGATGAGTATGTGAGAGACCGGGATTCTGTAGGAGGAGAGCTTGCCAAGGACTTGAGCCATGAGCTGGGCTCTGAAGTTGCAGGCAGAGAGAAGGACTATAGTGATGGAGGGAAGCGAGGAGAAGGGTTGAAGTATGAGGAGGATGATGAGGAGGAAGAAGGTGATGCAAGAGCAGCACGAGCAAGGAAAAAGAAATGGGCTCAAAAGTACATGGCAATCACAGATGTTGCTGCTGTGCAGTATGTGCTGGAGACCATGATCACACGACAGCAAAAGCTCTTTAGGGAACTGCTTGAGTCCATGGAGAGAAAGGAGATGGTGCGGGAGCAGATGAGGCAGGAGAAGGAGGAGAAATGGCAGGCTGAAGAACGGGCACACCGGAGTGTCTTCCATAATGCAATGATAATTCTGACACAAAAGCTGGTGGGTGAGAGCATTGGTGGTGGTGGTGCCACTGCCACCACCACCACCACCACCACCACTGCAGCAGCAGGAATCATGACAGCAGCAGCAGCAACAACAACAACAGCCCCAACCATCATGGTGGTGGGTAGCCCTGAAGCAACGCAAGGACCAAAGCGGCGGTCTAAAAATTGGAAGCGAGCAGAGGTGCTCCAATTGATCAAACTGCGAGGGGAAATGGAAGGTCGGTTTGGGAAATCAACACGCCATGCTCCTCTGTGGGACGAACTTGCAGAGCTTCTGTCAGTGCAAGGGATCAAACGTGATGGGAAACAATGCCGTGAAAAATGGGACAAGCTCATGGCAGAGTACAAGGATGTATCAGGTGGAAAGCGTGATCAACGAGAGAGTCCTTACTTTGCTGAGCTTACAAGCATTCTTGGCCGCTTTTCTGAGGCTGGATAATAATCTTTCTTGGTACTCCACACCTACAAATGTGTGTATGTAGCTGCAAAAAATATTCATAGACAAACAGGAAGATAGAGGACCAGAAAGGTGGACATTGGAGGCAGAGGAAAACAGTGGACTGTATAGAAGTTGGAAAGTGGAACAGGGACTGTAACTGTTTTGAGGTTCATAACATAGAATGCAATGGCCTGGATCTCTGAGTTTGTTTGAGAATGTGAGATGGGGCAAATTGACATAAATGGCTGAATTCAGTTTAGAAGCAACAGACCAGCAAATGCGAGGGGGCAAATTGGCATGACAGCAATATACAAGACCACTTTAGAAGAAGCAAGGGACTGGACATGCTCATGGGTTTGCAGCTGACCTCTTCCTTCTATTGCACACTAGGTCTCTTCTACAGCAGGGTTGACCATGCAGGATGAAGCCACAACAATTTGCAAAATGCTTGTGTTTTTAGTTAGGGTAGGTTGTTTTCAGATTAGCAAGACACAGTTTTCCAGTGGTTTTTGGTTTTGTCTTTTGCCTTGAAAGTGGACTGCTCAGTGTCCACATTTGAGTAGCCAGGAAGGAATTGTATAGCAAGGTTGGTGCTCATATGTTGCTGTTGCTGTTTCAGGTGCTGCTTAGGAAGGAGTGTTGAGAAAGGCAGTGGAAGTTGTAGGTTATTCAGACTGCTGAAGTGTCCTCTGAAGCTGGTTAATAATGGGTATCTTTAGAGTGTTACTGAGAGATTCATAAGTAGAAAATTATCTGTAGAATCACCCATCCTTTTATTGTGTGTTGTACTTTTACACCCTTTGCCTATTGGCGACACACACATTTTCAAACACCATTTTGAGACAATCCATTTGCGTATTTAGTTGGAGAGGTTTTCTGCATCTTTGGGTACAACTTTCCATCCCTGGGAATTGAGAATTTAGTACATGCTGGCACAGTTGTTTCAATTGTGCTTATCTGGAGTTCCTTCACAATGTGGAGCAGGCATCCCTGTCTTGCCCACCATTGCATTGAATGAAAATCAAGTCTATATGTCAAAGGACCAAGTGAGGACCAAGTGCTGATAAATTCTGAAATGTCTTCTGGGTGAGAGGTGCTGTCAAACAAGGATCACTCTTCACAAGATTTTCACACAATAGGAGGATGTGGTTTCTCTACTTGTAGTGAATTCTTCAAAGTGGTTTGATTCTGAAGTTCTGATAACAAACAAAATGATTTGGGAGTTTTTCTTGAGTTTTCCTGAATGATCTCTTCACACTGGGATTAATATGAATATTGTGATGCACTTTCTGTGGGAACCGTTCTTATCACATTTCATGAAACCAAGGTAGAATCAAAGAGAAGTGAGATGTGTTGTTCAATCATGAGAAGTCCAAATAGGTCATCTGGTTTTCTACAGGGACTCATCAAGTGCAAACAGATTCTCTGGATGCTCAACTTTTTACCATTCCTTTTGCTTATGCATGCTATGGTGATCAGCAACAAAGAACCAATGACACCTAGCCATCAAATTAGATTCAAGCTAGTTAAGGTCAAAGTTCATGCCAATGACATGCTTCCTGCTAGAGAGCAATAAACCAGGATGTGTCAAGCTGGTCTCCAAACCACAAGACTACTTAACAGCTGTGATGCAAGTCCAACAGGTCAGAAGTCAGAACAGATGGCTTCATTGATCCTCGTATTTAGGTTGTCAAGTAGTTAAGGCTGAGTGCTTTTATCAGTGTCCATGCAGGGCCTACAAAAAAACAGGAACTTTCAAAGAAGGCTCCCATACTCAAGGACCCTCTTTCTCTGTTCCGAAGTCCTGCAATCTCCCAAAAATCCAGGTTTAGCCCCATATTGTGATTCTGACCTTCTCCCTGGGTTGGTTCAATAGAGTTCACCAAGAATATCAGCATCCATCAGTGCTCACATTGCATCACCCTGAGGTTCTCTCATAAAGGATTACATTGGTTAGCTGAACACAGGCAGGAAGGGACATCATAATTCAATCAATAGGAAGGTACACTACATTGCCATAGCTGGACATGCATGTTACAGTCATAAGTACATTAGATGGAAACAGGATGCATTCTACATATCAATGGAGGCATAGTTCCATTGCTGCATTTTGACGACCAAATCTTGACATTGTCAATTTCTTCACAGCCAGAGAAACTTGTCTGCTAAGTGACTGGAGAATATTAGGTTCCATTGCACAAACTGGTTTGCTAAATACATGAGATCAGACCAGACTCTCCAGTCCCATTTTTTGGGGAAAGAGGCAATCCCTTATTCTGAAATGCCTGTGCAAAACAACCAAACAATTTTACACCAGAGGATCTACCTATCTTTAGTCCAAATGACATGAGTGTCATGTCCTTAACATTACCCCCAGCACTACCTGGCAGAAAAGAATCTATCCTATGCTGGCATACTCCTATGTCCTACAGCTCTCTTCTTTCCTGTAGTTTCAAGCAAGTAGTCAGGTCCTCCCTGCCCACAAGCACAGGCCAAACCATTGCAATCAACTTCTGCTTTTATAAAATAATGCATGCTGGTTCTAACAATGAACATGGCAGGCACTTGGACCATTTGCTACTTGGATCAATGACACAGATCTGTGAAGCCAATTAAATCCCAGCATTGCTAGAAACTCTCATCAAACTCTTCCGCACCCTATACAGTGAGAGGAATGCTTGTGTGCAACAATTATGAATGCTATTTCTTCCAACATCCCTGTCTCAAGGTAAGCTACATAGCCCAGAGGTTGATTATAATGACACTTCAGTGAACCCACTTGTAAAACATCTGCTTCCAGAACACTTATGTTGCCCACTTGTGCTGTGATGATGTGAGTTTGCAACGAAGACCCAGTTTGCTTCTTGACTCTCTGCTTCATCTGGTGCTTCTCCTCCATGCTTGCAGCCAAGGACCTGGCAACCACCTGTGATAAATAAGTCACAATATCCAAACTTATATCACAGTCCAGAAACTCAGTGCTATAATACTGGGCTTGTTGAGGTCCTGACATATATGATGTGACATTCAACACCCTTAAGCAGTTCTCTAGCCATCTGTACTGCAAAGACTGTTGGATTCATCAGCAAAGTTCTGCACCAGATAGCTGATAGGCCTTGTGCATGTTATTGAAAGATGTTAGTCTAAAGGTTAACCAAATCTTCTAGACTTGCAGAGGGAAGTACTGTGATGCACAAACCAGTTGCACCCCTGGCCCTACAGATATATATAAAGGTTGCATCAAGAGACATTAAATGAAACCTACATCACCACATATCAGTGACAATATGGCTGTGAAAACCCCGTGAAACAGTATCAGCAATTGTTATTCCATATCTATGTGATTGGAGAGAAAATTCCACAATAACACTTCCAAGGTAGCCATTACATCAGTTCTGGCCAAACTAAAACAAACATGGCAAGAATGAGCAGTCATTTCTTGTGAGTCACTCACAAAGTATCATGAATGGCACTGACTTCATCAGCTCCAACAATGGACGTAGGTAAGTATATAATAATCTGGGCAAGAAATGATAAAGAAATCTGTGACCTGTGTCTGTTGCATTTTGAAAAGAATCACAAAGGCTGAATCACAATGTTGGCTACCACTTAAGAGACATAGCCAACCAAAAGATTCAAAGTATTCTCATTGGAGCTACAACAAGCTTGTGAGGGTAAGTCCATTGCCCCTGTACAACTAACATCTAAGCCTAAGGCATAGAGAGGCTTAAATAGAGGGTAGTGGTTGAGACTTGAGACCAACTGGACCCTGAAAATATTCTTTTAGTTGCAATTACTTGGGTATTACTCCAGCATCAAGAGTTACATAACTGTACCTGACAACTCCTGAGAATCTCATCAGCTCCTGTCAAGTCTCCTCCCTGCACAACTCAACTTAGGAATATCTGTGCTATGTGCATTTATGAAGCTAAACTGCTGCGTAGTACTCCCATGCCAGGACCCCGCACAGTTCGTTCCAGCCTGTCAACCAGCAGCAGTTCATTATCAGTCATCTGTGAAAAGCCACTTTCACATTCACAACGGCACCTATGTGTAAGGGGCAAATTCTGTTTGGCATATGCAGATATACCAAAATAAGCTTCCAGAACAATTGCACAGTGAAACATTAGCAGTCTTGCATGCAACCATGTGCAAGACTGCTGTAACCATATAACTGTGGCTAGTTGCAGTCAGCCCAGACCAATTTCATGGTGTGCAAAACAAAGGAGATAGTGCAGATTTCATTGTGATGAACCGTGAACTTCAACATACGTTGGTGCAAGGTGGCCTAGACCCGGGAGCTCAGTGCCAGTTACTGCGTCAAAAAGGCAGCCGTCAATGTCCAAATTATATGACTTGCCAGGGATGCCTGGCAATCCACGCTGCTTCAACAATTCCAAATCTCTAAGGTGCAGCTCCCTTCTATTAACTAAAACACCAGTCTTGCCATTTGAACAGTGCCTTGCCAGTGGGTAGTTCAGGACTTCAATGAAAGGCTGCAAAAACACCATAAGGCCAATGAGTTCTAGAGGGAGAAGAAAGGTCAATAGTAAACTGGATTCAAAAGCATGATTGCAACTCACTTACAGGGATCATTCCAAGGCACGGTCCATCCATCAAACCCCAGAAACCTGCTCGTACATCATACCTGAAAGTTAAAGGACTCCACCCATTTAGTGAAAGTACAACTCCTCTTAGAATCACACACTGTACATGACAAGGGAAAAAATTTCAATACTATTTCTTGCAAAGCCCTCAACTTGATAATATGCCATCTGATGACCAATGTGAACAACTTCCTTCCTCATAACGGATGTTCACAATAATTTGATATTGTAAGTTCACCATAGTTCATATGCAACACAACTACCTCAACTCTCAAACCTAAACATGACTTCTCATTCTGGTCACACAAATGCTTTAAGACAATGTAGTACCAGAAGAGGCACAAACTCATACCAGTAAGAACCTGGATGGATTGGTCCAGCAAGATCCTCGGCCTTTTCCACTATTGCATCAGGCACAGCATGACCATTAACAATCACTTTGCGACGGAATTGATTGACATCCTTAGCTTTTGTTAGCTCCTTCATACTTCTTTTTAGGAAACCCCTGAGACCCTTGACCTCTGGAAGATCAACTGCTCGAGGTGCTGCCGTTGACATGGGTATGGAGGCCCTCTCATCATCCTCAGAGTCACTGGTTGACCCCAAATATTTCAGCAATTGCTGCCTATCTTGGTTGCTGCCAAGCCCATCTGTAGCTGCAATATCCAAGTCATGATCCACAGTTGACAATGCAGGTGTACATGACACATGAGTTCTAGTATCCTCAAGACTGTCAGCAGACCTGCCTTGGCCTTTCATGGTTGCCTCAGGTGAGCCCAGGTCCTCTGATGAGCTTGGGGTTGATCGATCAGATGTTGCAGGAGCGGTAAACATATGAGAGAGCTTGGATCCATGTGAACCCTGTAGTTGCTGTATTCCAGGTGGAAGGGGGAGCACAGAATGTGTCTGAACTTCTCTATCACAGAGACCTGTCTCATGATTTGAATCTGTATCTCTGTTTCTCCCACTCACTGATAACCCATCTGATACATGAGGGATGAATTGATCAGGCACGGCAGGTGAAAGATTCTCACTGCTTGCAGCTGGTGAATCTTCAGCAGATGAGTATGAAGGATACAACAGAAAACGAGAAATCTTCCGGCATGCACCACACCTCAGTTTCTGGTATCCTGTATCACTGTCTGGCATGTTTGGTGGAACTTGTAAATGCAAACTACAGTGTCGACACACAACACGAAGCTGTTCATTAGGTTCTGGCCATGTAGTGTTGATCCTTAGTCTTTGGTGGTAGATTGATTGGCCCCAAACAGGTGCCAAGGTATGCCCCCCTCCTTTTTGGTTGTCTTTGTGATACCCTTTGCTTGACCAGGTATAGGATGACTCAGGTGATTCCATAAGTAAAGGATGCTGAGAATATCCTGCATATTGCCCTTGAAAATGAGGGGGGTAACTCTTATGTACTTGGACCGAGTTTGGCCTTGAGGTTTCAGGTAGTGGTTGAGGAAAGTCATATGCTGTAGGATATAAAGCTGAGATTTGACCTCCATCTAATACTTGTGTTTCTATGATATCTTTACCATAGGAAGAACCAAACTGATAGGATACTGACTGTGACCTACTCTTTAAACCCATGCCTCCACATGGATCAACCTCACCCCACATTGAGGAGTACTTGCTTGTCTCAAAATCCAACAAATCTTGGCCACCATACATGTTTTGGCTTGAAGGCTCATCTGCATTAAATTGAAAAGCAAGCTTAGCAAGCCGCTGCATACTCAATTTCAAATTGGGTGGGAAAGGGAGCACTGATTGTGTTGCATGGGGGGTTTTGAGGTTTGCATCAACAGATAGCCCTTTGTGGGGAGTGGAAATCTGATCCTCCTCACTGGTAAAAACCTGCTGCTCCTGCTCTTGAAAAGAACTATCCTTCACCACTCTCACCTCTTTTGAATCAAATTGCCTGATTGTTGGAATTTCTCGGTGCCCAACATCACACCTCAAGGAAGCATCAGATAATCTGCCCACAATTGTCTCCTCTGAACATGAACTGTCGTCAGTTGGTGACCCCTTCTGTTCTCTAGGACGATTGAATGGCAGATCTTCAGAAAGAAACTTGGCACTGGAATCCAAAACCTTTTCTTCATGTGCCTTTCTAGTACCATTCGTCAGTTTCCAATGTCCAACACAATCAACAAGCACTGGGTCCTTTTCAGAAGATCTCTCATTGGTCCCTTCTACCTGTGGACTGAGAGGCCATTGCACAGGTTCTTGATGCAGTGAACTATTTGGCAGAGGAGCAGCTGCATCTGGTTTCTGCCCTCTTTTGGAAAGGGAGGCAGATTCCAACATCATCATCCCCATCCTTCCAGCAGCTCCTCCAAACTGCACCTGTGATCGAAGAGGGGAAACCCCATGTCCAGAATACTCATTATCCAAAATCTTTCCTCCTGTAGTAGCAGTTTCTTGTGATGAGACAGTAGCAGCAGAGGTGGTGGTGGTGGCGGTGGTGGTGGTCGCGTTGTACTGGTCTTCTTCAGTAGCAGTGGTACTAGTAGTAGTTATATGTTTGTTTGTTCTGTCAACATCTATGCGCTTCACTTCTGTTGCTCCATCATGTTCCATCCCTATTGTTGGAGATGATACTGGACTCTTGCGGTTCTTGCGGGGGCGTCCAACAGGAGGTGCAGCAGCAGCAGCAGCAGCAGCAGCAGTACTCTTTGCTACAGAATCATCATCATCATCAGGCACTAAAGCTGAATAAGATTCAATGACATGCCTTATTCAAGAAGACCAAGGGCATCAAAGATTTCGTGCTGAAAAACCTAGCTACTGGCATAGGGGAGGGAGGGAGGGACAAACAAACAAACAAACATAGATAGATAGCTTACCTTGCAGAATGGCGGAGCAGCTTCCACATCTGTATAGCAGAGGAGTCCCAGATGGAGGTTGTTGTAGAAGCGAGTGGCATTTTGGACACTCCGCGACACTGCAACGGCCGGTGTCCATTGCAGTCACAACAGTCCTCACAATAGTGGAAAAGCTCTGAAAAGCAGCACTACTGCTGCAGTCAGATCAGGACCGTTCTCGATTGCTTCACTGCACAGCACGGCAGCAACCGATTGCTAAGCAAACAGGAAGCCACAAAGACAGAGGAGGAAAAAAAAAAGAAAAACGGAGAAAAACCTCCACACACTCCGGAGCAAGCAACAGCCTCCATCTATCAGAAACCTGAAAAAGAAAAAAATATCCACAAAACAAACAAACCACAGCAAAATACACACAGACTCACGTACTTCCAGGGATTCGGCGACCGAGTGGTCTTTGGAATCGTGATACGTTGCTGCTGCTGCTTCTTCTGATCAATTCCGCACAAATTTTGCAAAACAAACTGGTGGAAGATGATCAGGAGATTTCAATCGTGGCTTCGATCAGCCAAGCGATGAACTTCTAATGCGGATCTAACAAATTTCTTCGCCAGAAATCGTTTCAGCGGATTGCAGGGAGGAGTAGATGGAGCGCGTCCGTGCGTGTGGAGGACTCCAATGGAGAGCAAACTTCTTGGGCAGAATCATCTGCGGAATGTCGCGTTTTGGTAGTTACGCATTCCACCAAAAATGTCGCGACCGCGTGGTGTTGTTCACACTCTGAGGCCCGCTTTACACTAGGAGTCAAGGCCAATGTTCAACTCAAATCAAGCATTCCTATTGGCGCAAAAGTTGAAATCAGCCCCAAGGGCTTCACACTTGGGATCAAGGCTGAAATAGAAAAAATCTTTTCAATCTGGCCCAAGCTACTAACAAATGCTGAACTTTAGGCCTTGTATTGGCCTCAAGGCTGAAAAAAGGATACCATCGAATTTGGGAAGTCAATTTGGAACCCTTGGGGCCAATGTTCCAGCATTTATTAGTAACTTGGGGCCAAACAACAACCCAAAACTGCTCAAAGTTGGCCTCAAGTTGTTTGGGGCCTGACCCCTAGTGTAAAGCGGGCCTAAGTCTGAACACGGTGTTCCTTTCCTGAAACCCAACCCATTTCGCTTGTGTAGGTACTAAGTAGTTACCAGTATTGATTAGGCGGGTACCAAGTTGGAACCCGGCATATAGTCTACTAGTATCTAAGAATCGATCAGACTGGTATGACTTCAGGCCATACCAGCATCATATCAGTACTTTCAGTCTTGCCCAGTAGGTACTTCAGGTAATACTAAATACCAAATTAATACCAAGGTAATCTATGTCTCAATACCATGTGTATTACCTGCTACATACGGCTAGCCAAAGTTCAGCCTTGGACCAGGCTGGTAGGAAATCTTTTTAAAAGACCCAGTACCAGTTCCAGGCTGGTGTGAATTTTTTTCAAAATATTTGATACTAGCATCAGGTGGTATGTTCAAAAGTTGATACCTACGCAACACTGGTACTTACCTGGCGCTTACAGCATTTCCACTTATACCCCCTTGGCCCCTATTTGGTCCTCTATCAGCGTTTACCACATCCAAAAAAGATGTTAATAATTATTCGTCCATTCCCACCGGGAAGCAAGAAAATGTGGACACTATAATGTGATAGACTATTTAAAATGTAGCCACCTCATACTAGTCATTATAGTTGACGAATCAAAATAGTTGTTTCCTTTTCCTGGCAGGTGGAGTGCACTGTACCCTCAACATGTTTACATCACCAAAGTGAGTATCACAGTTACTTCAAGGCTTTAATATTCCATCTAAATTAATAGTGCGACTGGGCCATTTTACTGCTGTAGGTGGATATGCTAGTCAAGGTTATGAACGTCTGCACCAGTGAATTTGGCCCATACAATATATGTTGGATGAAGTATCTCCACCCACAGCAGTGAAATGCCCCATAAAATAAATTTTTAATGAAGTAAATCCAGAACCAAATACAGCGAAACTCAGTTTGGGCCTCTAAAGTTACCCATGATACAGTGTCCTCCAAAAAGATAATCCACTACAAGAAAATGAGTGTTTTTGATTGGCCAACCATATGATCAGCCCAATTGATTACATTTAAGTTGTTTCTCACTTTATATTGTCCACTTTTTTCATGTTTATGAGTGAGGATGAGGGAACAATTGACACTGTATGTTGGATATGGTACAACCTGTTTATTTTATTAGTGAAATTTTTCTAGAAAGAAAATTTTTAAATATTTTTTTTGAAAATGAAGTGATTTTGAAGGTTTTCAGTTGCTAGAAATGAAAATATGCATATAATAAAAAATGCCAGATTCATAAATTTGGTTTTTATGGTAGCCAAATATATGAAAGGATGATTAAAGATTTGTATTTCATTTGTGACCTATAGCTAGATTTGGCTAAATCTTCATGGGGGGCAATTGCCACTTTTTTTACATCTTCCTATTTATGATTGCCACTTTGGTTGCATACTCAAATTCCTGATGTGATAGCTTAAACCATCGTTGGGTGTATATATGGTTTTAGACATACCCTTTGTGTAAGAGTAAATGAAATTTTGGAACTTATTTACACCCTGTTTACACAGTAAAAAAATTCATCCACATCCATTTGTGTAATTATAAAACCATGAAAATTATTTTAAGCCATGTAAAATGGTGTAAATGTAAATGATTTACACTTATTCATCCACTGTAGTGGAGGCATACAAGAAGCAAATAGGTAGTTTTTTTTTCAAAAATCCAGTGGGGGAAGAAAAAAAGAGTAGAGGGGGAAAATTAAATATATAATTGAGTGAAATGTGCATGAGTTAATAACAAATAATGAGGTGGGAAGAGGGCAGGGTGGAAGAAAAAATGATGATGAACTAAGCTAAGAATGAAATTTTTAATAAGAAAATGAAGTGGGGCAAAATGCCATCAAGAATGTTCACTCAAAATATTTCCCAATAGCATCACATTTTGTCCTTTATCCTTTGCTCAAAAGTGTGGACTTGAGCTAAAGCCAAAGTTTTCCAAAGCACCATAACTACTGATAATAAACTTCTACTTTGGAAAGCATTAAAATATTGAAGGTTTTTTGGTAAATTCAATCAAATTGGTCTATTGCAAATGAACATTGGGCTTTGGGATGCACCTACATCGGGATGCACCACAACTAATAAACATGGATGGCAAATAGATATCCCTAGTCATTAAGGGTATAAAATATATACACTTATCCTGCTAAAAACACTTACATGACAGGCCAGGGTAAATGCCAACAAATTGTAAATGCCAATACACTCCCTTTCGCCTATGAACATAGAGGAGAAATGCACGTGGTTAGACCATCTCCAGCGTCTCACTGGAAAATGGGCTGCACACCTCTTTTCGATGAAGCAATCCACCAAAGCGGTGTAAAAACGGGTATCGGTACACCAAATTAGTGCAGGATAGGGGGGTTTCTGAAGACACAGGATAACAAAATAAGACCGCTGCTTGTTGGGTATTTGCATTTATTATTCACACACTTGCTGCTACTGATTGGCTGGTCACACTAATTAACCCACGCGTGATGTTCACATGATTCCTCAGTGTTTAAACTTTTGGAATTTACTGTTTATGTTTATGGGTGCGGAGGGAAAAACTTTTAACACAAAATTTGGATGTGAAAACGTTGCGTGCTAGCTTAGCCGGAACCTTGCAGGCCTGGCAATTGGTTGGCGAACAGTTAACCAGCCAACACTGCCATGATAAAACATTCCTTGTTTACCTGAAGGGCCAGAGTGAACCAGCACCTACCAACGCACCAGTTGGCCACTCTGTACATTGGAGTGGGTTGCATATTTTCATCCAGCTTCAATCAGTCAACTATTCTTGGTTTTTGACCTATAAGTTTTGTTTTGGGGCTGTTTTTTTGCCTCAACACTGACTTTCAGACTACCCTCCGACCTAGTTACCCTACTGACCACCTATCTTATTGACTTAGCTACCCTACTCATCTACATCTTGACCCTACTTACCAATTGTGTGTAACTAGACAGAAAGTCATTCTGATAATGTGAACACAACGAGTTTTTAGGGTTTATTTTTTTGTTTGTTTGCTCTCAGTGGCTGTCAACTTTTTACATGTTGACGGCGAGAATGATTTTGTCATTGTTGCAAGGAACGCATGGGTAGGAAGTTTTATTTGTTTGTGTGTTATAGAAAACAAATCTGCATCGAACTATGGGTGATGGAAGGAGTTACAATATTGAATGGAAGTTTGGGTAATTGATAGTGGAAGGTAAGATAAGAGGCATAATGAAGGAATGATGCAAGTAGGTTTTTTTGGTATGAGTTTTTCTTCTTGCTAACAATTTTTGGAAAGATAGGAGGATGGATTACTAGGCTAATAGTTGTTGAATTCCATTACACCAGTGACTTAGCAAAGTAAGCAAGTTGTTCTTAGAAAGGATAGATAATATGAGGGGTTGATGCTGAGGTATGACGAAAACAAGTATGTGGCACGCCACCTACACACAAGGAAATTGGGGCAATTCTTGACTTTTAGTGGTCGGAAATCAAATTGTCAATTTGACTCCCGGCTCTTTCTTTTAGCCATAACTTATTTTTTAAGTGTTAAAATGGGTCATGCAAACCCATTTTAGACATCTAAATTCTAAGAGCTTTTCAATAATATAAAGAACTTCTCAATCCAATGAGTTTTGACCGCTGTAATCGCTCTCTGAAAATTCGAGAGTCCATTGGGACTCTAACTCCCAAAATGAAAATTCATTTGGGAATGTGGGGTTTATTCCCTCACACTCTTTTGCACTCCTGGGAACATGAAATGTGACTCATGGGCTTCATTCTTGGTCCACACCTTTGCAAGCCCTTGCCTCGGTCGTGAGCCCAAGGCTAAGGTTGCGACATTACTTGGTTCATTGTCAATGAACAACGTTTAGTCTTTTATCCCATATGGTAGCCCTCAACATGCAAAGTACACACAATTCAAATCCTTTTAAAATAATAATATGTTCTTGTAGTGAATTGACCCAAGGTCTTGATGCATTGTCCATGTCCCCAAATAAATAAAAATTGATCAACAAATGCTTGTAATGTCAACAAAAGAAGAACTTGCATCACATCTTCAAATCACAATTAAAAAAATTTTGACCGTTCAAAAAAAAGAATGTTGCACTCTAATTCTTGATTTTAATTTGTTAACGTCAATATTGTTCCTCTTCACACAATGATTACCTTGTAAAACAACACATTGTGAGAAGTAACATGACACACTCCCAACTCCTTAAAGGACCCAAATGTGGGTCCAAATGGAACACAACGGAAGAGGGAAGAGTCAGGGCACGCTCCCTAGCTCACAACACTTTGAGGGGTAGAGGGGCGTGTTGGAGCTCCGGGATGGGACTAGGAAGAGTTGATAAGCTTCACTCACTCACACGGGCCTACACACAACCCACACAAAGTGGTTAGTGCATAGTTGGAGCACCCTTGGTGCTAAGATGAGCCACGGGCAACATGGACACACAAGACTCACCACGGCCCGGACTTGGGGGAAGCCACCACCTTCCCCCTTATAGTATACTCTGTGGCTGGCCACGGAGCCTACATCCAAATGGCTTTTCTCTCCCGGGACTCTCGAGTGGGAGTCCCAAAATCCCGCCAGTTGGGACTCCCGCGACTTTGGAGCCCCATAACTTTGCGAGCAGACCTTTGATTGAAGTGCGATCTCAAGCAAAGTTGTAGCTATCGTCGAGAGCTTCCCAATAGTATGTCACACGTCATCTGCAGACAGATAAATCGGGTCGATTCCTAACTTTTTCTGGTCGAGAGTCAAATTGGCAGTTTGACTCCCGCCCCTTCTTTTGGCCATAACTTGTGTTTCAGATGTCTAAATGAGCAATGTGAGCCCATTTTAGACATCTACGTTTCAAGAGCTTTCCAATCATATAGAGAACGCCACAAGCCATTGAGTTTTGACCCTTCAAATCGCTCTCTAAAATTTCAGAAGTCCACCGGGACTCCATCTCCCAAAGTGGGAGTTGCCTTGGGAGTGTGAGCGTTCACTCCCTCACACTCCCTCACACTTTCTTACACTCCCGGGAGTATGTGATGTGACTCCCCGGCTTCCTCTTGGCCCGCAACCTTGCAATGCCTTTACCTTGACTCCTGGGCTTCCTTCCTCTTGGCCCGCAACCTTGCAACCCCTTTGCCTTGGTCGCGAGCCCAAAGCTAAGGTTGCGACATAACACATCACACCATTCACATTGAAAATTAACAATTTTTTTGGTGTAAAAAGATATGATTGAAAATGTTTATGCGAACCTTAAATGGATGAAGATGGACATAAATAAATAACCTACAAAAATCAAAAGATGTTAGTCCAACTAAAAATTTATAAGAATTGGATTGACATCCAGAATATGGTTCAAGATAATCTTCAATGTTGGCCTTGAACATTCGTAAACTAAGAACTAGGAAAATTCAATAATCACATGGATTCAAAACACTCCAAATATTACTTGGTGGTCACTAAGTAAATTCAAGTCTAGAGAGTTAAAATTATGACAAAAAACACTAGGTGGCCATTAGATGGTTGCATAGAGTTATGAAATTTAACTTAGTGGCCACCAGGTCAAAAGTATTCCTTGAAAACAAAGGTTAAATGCAACATTTGCAATAATACAATTAAAGTTTTAAATTTGAAAAGAAATATTTCAAATATTCAACTAAAGAAATTAGGATGAACAATTAATAAAATGTTTTTTTGTTTCAATTTCAATTTCACATTGTTACAAAATGAAGGTTTGTAGCCACTACTTCATTTCACAAATAACATTTTGTATTATCTAAGATCACCATGTTTAATACATTTTTTCCTACCCAAGGGATTGTGCTATACAAATGAAGAAACACCATATTCGGAGACATGAAAAGATTCCAAGGGAGAATGGTCCCCAACAAATAATGGTCATCCCCATGAGCATTGTCAAAAGACTCCAAAAAGATGGCACTAAATGGCTTATTAAACAAACTTTTGTATGGTGTATAATTCACAAGCAACATGTTGCCAATGTGAATGTAAAAATACATAGAAAAAAAATGTTAAAGTTCTTATGAAAAATAGGCTCATTAGGTTTATCCAACAAGAAATGCGCATTTTGCATGCAAAATTCTTAATTAAACACTCTTGAAGCATTGTCAAAAGACTCCAAAAAGATGGCACTAAATGGCTTATTAAACAAACTTTTGTATGGTGTATAATTCACGAGCAACATGTTGCCAATGTGAATGTAAAAATACATAGAAAAAAAATGTTAAGGTTCTTATGAAAAATAGGCTCATTAGGTTTATCCGACAAGAAATGCGCATTTTGCATGCAAAATTCTTAATTAAACACTCTTGAAGGATCAATGAAGATTTCTCTTTCATGCCAGATTTGATCCAAATAATTATAAATGTTGTGAAGCTAGGTTATGAACCAAATATACAAATGGAATTGCACTACACATCTTTTTAGGAGTTCTTTTAATCTAGGCTTGAAAATAATGGTGCAAAATGGAACTCTTCAATATCCACCCTTATTGAAGCATGTGGCAACAAAAACTCTAGATTTAAATAAAAAATAACATGCAATAGAAGCAAATGGGGCACTAGGGAGTTGATTCCTAGAATAAATGCCATCTCATGCAACTTTTCTTCACCGAAGGACCATGAATTTAGTGACTCCACTTCTTCCGCCACTCTAGGAAACAACGCACTAATTACCTTAAAAAATAAACATAGAGGAGTTAAGAAACTACAAATTGAAGTAGAAAATCGTTTAAGGCAAAAAAGAAAAGGAAAATTTTCAACTATTTATTTCGGATATCGATTGATTTCTATAGAAATTGGTGTTACGTGCCATGGTGCATTTTTCAAACGTCTGAAATTTGACATCGTTTTTTGTGAGACTTCTAATGGTACCAAAGGGATAGTCTTCCACAAAGGTGGGAACATTAATTTTAGAGTAATGAAATGACTTTAAGTACGGAAAAAAATCCGCAAGAGATAATTATCCTTTTTTTTCACATCCTTGTAAGATTCAACAAAAATGACATTACAAGGTGGATTCTAGCAAGTTTTGTAAGCCATATCATCTACTAACAATGCATTTCCAAGGTGAGTATTAGGATAATACCTAAGGAAAAAATCAGAAAGGTTTTTATGATAAATAATTTTGTTTAAAGTGGGAAGTTCAAAGCATTTATTGTCCCTTTTGTAAGGGAATTGCATATAATGCTTATTAATTTTGCACAAATCTTGACTAACAATCCTTTGCACTACTAGAAATTTTGTCTTTTGCAACTTGTCTTATGCAACTAAAAAATCTCACATGCAACTATTTTGGAGTTGCATGCAACATGTGCAGTTGCATGCGACATTTTTTAGTTGCATAAGACA
>Ga0116227_10003252_pt1 | contig 36358 bp, 31 predicted proteins | sample S1TSphgellanicum_FD_89693 | JGI IMG/M metagenome (GOLD analysis project Ga0116227, IMG submission 89693) | Host-associated microbial communities from peat moss isolated from Minnesota, USA - S1T2_Fb - Sphagnum magellanicum MG | ecosystem: Host-associated > Plants > Peat moss > Unclassified...
CCTGATCCTGGGGCTGGCCTTCCTGCTGATGGTGTCGCTCACCGTCAGCGCGGCGGTGGCAGCCATGGGGAAGTGGGCCGGCCAGCTGGTGCCGGGCTGGACCTTTGCGCTGCTGGCGCTGAACCTGCTGGTGTCGCTGGCCATCACCACGCTGCTGTTCGCCATGATCTACAAGCTCATGCCGCAGGCCAGCATCGCCTGGCGCGACGTCTGGGTCGGCGCGGCGGTCACCGCCGTGCTGTTCGAGGTCGGCAAGATGCTGATCGGGCTGTACGTGGGCAGGAGCAGCATCTCCTCCTCCTTTGCGGCGGCGGGCTCCATCGTGGTACTGCTGGTGTGGGTCTACTACTCGGCGCAGATCTTCCTGCTGGGCGCGGAATTCACCTGGGTCTATGCCAACGAACATGGCTCGCGCCGGCCGCAGCCCCTGCGGGACGAAGCGCCGGAGCCAGTGCGGGCCCCCGTACGGCGCGACGCCACGGAACTGGCGCTGGCGCCTGCGCCGGCGGCCGGCCCCACTCTGCAGCAGCGCATCCTGGTCACCGCCGGCCTGGCGGTGCTGCAGATCGCGATCCGGGTCGCCATGCAGCGCCGTGCCGCCCGCAAGCGGGGGCTGCGGCGCCAGCGCTAGCGGGAAGTGGCGACGGCCGTCCGGTAGAGCGCGGCACCAACGACGGCCGTCAGGAAGACGCCCCACAGCACGTCGATCACCGCCAGTCCGGCCGGGAAATCCTTCAGCACCGACAGATTGGTGGCGTCATAGGCGCCATAGGCCAGGAAGCCGACCACCGCCGCACGCAGCACCGCCGTCCCCCAGCCCGCTGGCCGGCCCGACAGCACCAGGTAGGTCAGCCCCGCCGGGTAGAGCAGATAGAACGCAGCGGCGGGCACCATGTCCGGGCTCTCGCGCAGCAGGCTGCCCATCTCGCGCTGGTACAGGTCGCGGGCCACCAGGCCGAGCCAGAGCCCGTCCAGCATCAGCAGGGTGACCAGGGCGGCCAGATAGGCCAGGCCCCAGGTGCGGGCGGAATACGAAGCAGGCATGCGGGCGACTCCAGATCAGGGGATGACCCTGCACTGTACGGCAGCGCTCAGCCCTTGTGTGCGGCTCCGCCCTCCTCCGCCATGGCGCGCACCCAGACGCCAAACAGCACCAGCGCCGGCGGCGGGGCCTCCACCGCCGGCGTGACCAGGTAGTAGGAACGCTCGCCGCGCAGCGGCCGGTTGCAGGCCACCACGAGCTCGCCGCGCGCCAGCTCGGCTTCGATCAGCATGGAGGGCATCAGCGCCACGCCCAGTCCATGCGCGGCGGCCACGGCCACCATGGAGAACAGCTCATAGCGCGGCCCGGCCAGCGCTGCCGGCGCGGCCACGCCCATGGCATCGAACCACTGGCGCCAGCCGTAGGGCCGGGTGCTTTGCTGCAGCAGGGGCATGGCGGCGATCCGGGCCGGCGTCAGCTCCGCGTTGCCGCGCAGCCCGGGGCTGCATACCGGGATCACGTCCTCGTGCAGCAGCGGCTCGGCACGGGTGCCGGGCCAGTGCGCGACCTGCTCGGGCGTGCCGGCGTACAGGGCCGCGTCAAATCCGGTGTCGGCAAACAGGAACGGCCGGGTGCGGGTCTCGATGTGCACCGTGATATCCGGGTGCAACGCGGCCAGCCGGGGCAGCCGCGGCACCAGCCAGCGGGTGGCAAAGGTCGGCACCGCCGCCAGGGCCACCGCGCCGCCGCGGCCCTGGCCGGCCATCAGGTCCAGCGTGTCGCGCTCCAGGCCCTCCAGCCCGCGCGCGATCTGGCGCCAGTACTGGGTACCGCCAGGTGTCAGGGCCATGCCGTGCCGGGTGCGCCGGAACAGGGTCACGCCCAGGAAGTCCTCCAGCGCCTGCACCTGGCGCGACACGGCGCTTTGCGTCAGCGACAGCTCTTCGGCCGCGCGGGTATAGCTTTCGTGCCGGGCGGCGGCTTCGAAGCAGGCCAGCGCCTGGGTAGAGGGAATACGGCGTCGCATGATGAAATGGAATCTTCCTGAAGCAAGGGCCAGCCTGCTGTTTGGGCCTTATTCTTCCAGAAATTCCCATACCGCATAGCTCGATGTGCAAAACTCGTTTGCTGCAAGGCGGGTGACGCACTAGGATGCAGTCTCTTCGCGGCCGCCTGCCGCCGCTGCAAGATTCCGCAAGACCTCTTTTCTTCAGCTTTCCCCCTTCCCCAGGAGACCTTCCATGTCCAGCGCCCCCCACCGCGCCGCCTTCCAATGGGCCGACCCGTTCCTGCTCGACCAGCAACTGAGCGATGAAGAGCGCATGGTGCGCGACGCGGCTGCCGCCTACTGCCAGGACAAGCTGGCGCCGCGCGTGCTCGAGGCCTTCCGCCACGAGAAGATGGACACCAGCATCTTCCGCGAGATGGGCGAGCTGGGCCTGCTGGGCCCGACCATTCCCGAGCAGTACTGCGGCCCCGGGCTGAACTACGTCTCCTACGGCCTGATCGCGCGCGAGATCGAGCGCGTGGACTCGGGCTACCGCTCCATGGCCAGCGTGCAGTCCTCGCTGGTGATGGTGCCCATCCACGAATTCGGCACCGAGGCGCAGAAGCAGAAGTACCTGCCCAAGCTGGCCAGCGGCGAATGGATCGGCTGCTTCGGCCTGACCGAGCCCGACCACGGCTCCGACCCCGGCAGCATGGCCACGCGCGCCCACAAGGTCGATGGCGGCTACCGGCTCAAGGGCAGCAAGATGTGGATCACCAACAGCCCCGTGGCCGACGTGTTCGTGGTCTGGGCCAAGGAAGTCTCTACCGGCGGCGCGCTGGGCCCGATCCGCGGCTTCGTGCTGGAAAAGGGCATGAAGGGCCTCACCGCCCCGGCCATCCACGGCAAGGTCGGCCTGCGCGCCTCGGTCACCGGCGAGATCGTCATGGACGACGTCTTCGTGCCCGAAGAAAACGCCTTCCCCGAGGTGCAGGGCCTGAAGGGCCCGTTCACCTGCCTGAACAGCGCACGCTTCGGCATTGCCTGGGGCGCGCTGGGCGCGGCCGAGTTCTGCTGGCATACCGCGCGCCAGTACACCATGGACCGCAAGCAGTTCGGCCGCCCGCTCGCCGCCAACCAGCTGATCCAGAAGAAGCTGGCCGACATGCAGACCGAGATCACGCTGGGCCTGCAGAGCTGCCTGCGCGTGGGCCGCATGAAGGACGAGGGCCAGAACGTGGTCGAGATCACCTCGCTCATCAAGCGCAACAGCTGCGGCAAGTCGCTCGACATCGCCCGCCTGGCGCGCGACATGATGGGCGGCAACGGCATCAGCGACGAGTTCGGCGTGGCGCGCCACCTGGTGAACCTGGAAGTGGTCAACACCTATGAAGGCACGCACGACGTGCACGCGCTGATCCTGGGCCGCGCCCAAACCGGCATCCCGGCCTTCAGCTAACCCCCAGGCTTCGCACTGCGTGTCTTCGCCAACCCCCTTCCAGGGGGCGGCGCGGCCGCTTGGGGCGGCCCGGCGCAGCGCGCCTGCGCATGAAGAAGAAATACGCTCTCCGTTCACAGGACACATCGGATGACCCTCACCACACACGAAGGCGCCCTCGCCGGCCTCAAGGTTCTTGATCTCTCGCGCGTGCTGGCCGGCCCCTGGTGCACCCAGACCCTGGCCGACCTGGGCGCCGATGTGGTGAAGATCGAGCGCCCCGGCACCGGCGACGACACGCGACACTGGGGCCCGCCCTTCCTGCAGGACGCCGAGGGCCGCGACACCGAGCAGGCCGCCTACTTCGCCTGCTGCAACCGCAACAAGCGCTCGGTCACCATCGACATGGCCACGCCCCAGGGCCAGCAGCTGCTGCAGCGCATGGCCGCCGAGGCCGACGTGCTGGTGGAGAACTTCAAGGTCGGCGGCCTGAAGGCCTACGGCCTGGACTACGCCAGCCTGCAGGCGCTGAACCCGCGGCTCATCTACTGCTCGGTCACCGGCTTCGGCCAGGACGGCCCCTATGCCAAGCGTGCCGGCTATGACCTGATGGTGCAGGCCATGAGCGGCATGATGAGCATCACGGGCCGTGCCGATGGCACGCCCGGCGGCGGCCCGCAGCGCGTGGGCGTGGCACTCACCGACACCTTCACCGGCATGTACGCCGCCACCGCCATCCTGGCCGCGCTGCATGCACGGCAGCACACCGGCCGCGGCCAGCACATCGACATGGCATTGCTGGACGTGGGCATGGCCATCCTGGCCAACCAGACCACCGGCTACCTCAACACCGGCGGCGTGCCGCAGCGCCAGGGCAACACGCACCCCAGCCTGGCGCCCTACCAGGACTTCCCGACCGCCGACGGCGCCATGCTGCTGGCCATCGGCAACGACGGCCAGTTCGCGCGCTTCTGCGCCGCCGTGGGCCGGCCCGAGTGGAGCGCCGATACGCGCTACGCCAGCAACACCGCAAGGGTGCGCCACCGCGACACGCTGATCCCTGCGATGGAGGAGATCACCCGCACCCGCAGCACCGCCGACTGGATCGCGCTGCTGGAGGACAAGGCAGTGCCCTGCGGCCCGATCAACGACATCGGCCAGGCCTTCGCCGACCCGCAGGTGCAGGCACGGGGGCTGGCGGTAAAGCTGCCGCGCGCGGCCGGCGACGGCATCGCGGAGATCGCCGGCGTAGCCAGCCCGCTGCGCCTGGGCGAGCACCCGCCAGTGCTGCGCCGCGCGCCGCCGGCGCTGGGCGAACACACCGACGAAGTGCTGCAGGAGATCGGCCTGGAACCCACGGCGATCGCAGAGTTGCGCGCGGCTGGCGTTCTCTGAAGAAAAGCCGGGAAGCCCAGGCACAGCCTTGGCTTCCCGCTATTTTTTCAATAGCTACGGCATGGCTGCCTGGGCCAGTCCTTCCCGCACCGTCGGGTAACGCAGCGCCAGCCGCAGTTCCCGGTGCAGGCGCTGGTTGTCCAGCCGGCGCGACTCGCTCATGAAGCTCAACAGCATCAGCGACAGCTGGTCGCCCGCAGCGCTGCGCGCCACGCGCGGCGGCCGCGGCAGGCGGTACAGGTCGGCCGCCAGATCGAAGTAGTCGCCCATCTTCAGCTCGGTATCGTCGCTCGCGTGGTAGACGCGCTGCGCCGCGCCGCGCCACAGTGCCGCGCAGCAGGCGCGCGCCAGGTCGTCGGCATGGACGTGGTTGGTATAGACATCGTCCTCCGCCCGCAGCACCGGGGTGCCGCGCAGCAGGCGCTCGCGCGGCGTGCCGCCGGGCCGGTCGGGCGCGTAGATGCCGGGAATGCGCAGGATGCTGGCACGGCTGCCGCCACGGCCGAAGTGACGCACGGCCGCCTCGGCATCGACCCGGCGGTGCGCACGGGCGGTGTGCGGCGCCACGGGCCGCGACTCGGCCACCCACTCGCCGCGGCAGTCGCCATACACGCCGCTGGTCGATCCGTACACCAGCACGCCCGGCCGCGTGCGCCGCGCCAGGCTGCGCACCAGCGCCAGCGTGCGCGGGTCGCGCCACCACTGGGCGCCGGGCTCATCGCTCGGCGCGGGTGGCGGCGCCAGGTGCAGCACGCGCTGCGCCAGCCCGGCCAGCCGCCGCAGCGAAGCCGGCTCGTCCAGATTGCCCGCCAGCGGCACGATGCCGCGTGCACGCAGCGCTGGTGCGCGCTCTGGCGACGAGGTGAGCGCGATCAGGCGCACACGGCCCGCCAGCAGGCCCGCGGCCCGCTGGCCGACATCGCCGCAGCCGACGATCAGCACGCGCTGGCGCTTGAAACGCGCGGGCAACGCGCCGAGGGGGGTCTGGTTTGAGGGCAAAATCGATCCGATCAGCAGAAGCAAAAGCAGGAGCCAGGCTCCTTCCAAGGATACCCAAGCGATGAGTTTCACCATTTCCGTGCAGCCCAGTGGCCGCACCTTCACCACCGAAGCCGACGAGACCATCCTGGCGGCCGCCATCCGCCAGGGCATCGGCCTGCCCTACGGCTGCAAGGACGGCGCCTGCGGCTCCTGCAAGTGCAGGAAGCTCGAGGGCAGCGTCGTCCAGGGCGAACACCAGAGCAAGGCCCTGTCGGCCGAGGAAGAGGCCCAGGGCCTGGTGCTCACCTGCCGCGCGGTGCCGCAAAGCGACGTGGTGCTGGAGTCGCGCCAGGTCACCGACGAAAGCGCCTTCCCGGTGCGCAAGATGCCCGTGCGCGTGCAGTTGCTGGAAAAGCTCTCGCACGACGTGATACGGCTGCGGCTGCAGCTGCCGGCCACCGAGCAGTTGCGCTACCACGCAGGCCAGTACCTGGAATTCATCCTGCGCGACGGCAGCCGCCGCGCCTATTCCATGGCCACCGCGCCGCACACCCAGGCCGAGACCGGCCCGAGCGTGGAGCTGCACCTGCGCCACATGCCCGGCGGCAAGTTCACCGACCACGTGTTCACCGCCCTCAAAGAGCGCGACATCCTGCGCTGCGAGGCGCCCTTCGGCAGCTTCTTCCTGCGCGAGGATTCGGAAAAGCCCATCGTGCTGCTGGCCTCGGGCACCGGCTTCGCGCCGATCAAGGCACTGATCGAGCAACTGCAGTTCAAGGGCAGCACGCGGCCGATCACGCTCTACTGGGGCGGCCGCCGGCCGACGGACCTGTACCTGCACGACTGGATCGTGCAGAAGGTCGTCGAGATGCCGCAGCTGGCCTACGTACCCGTGGTGTCCAACGCCCTGCCCGAAGACGACTGGACTGGCCGCACCGGCTTCGTCCACCAGGCGGTGCTGGACGACTTCGCCGACCTGTCGGGCCACCAGGTCTATGCCTGCGGCGCGCCCATCGTGGTCGAGTCCGCGCAGAAGGCCTATGTGGCCGAGCGCGGCCTGCCAGCCGAAGAGTTCTTTGCCGACGCCTTCACCAGCGAGGCTGACAAGCACGGCGGCTGAGCCCCGCGCTCGCGCCAAAAACAAAGGCCCGCAGCGCGATGCTGCGGGCCTTTGTCTTGGCAGCCGGCCCCCTGTTCAGGGGCCAGTGGCGTGGTCTTAGCTGGTCTTGGCTTCAGCAGCAGCAGCCTTCTTGGCCTTGGCGTGCTTGGTGTGGCTCTTCTTCTTGGTGACCTTGGCAGCAGGTGCGGCAGCCGTGGCGGCCGGAGCAGCAGCCGCAGCCGGAGCGGCCATCGCAGGCGCCGGAGCCTGGGCGAAGGCGGCACCGCCGATGGAGAGGGCAAGAGCGGCGACGAGGGCTTGGATCTTCATGGTGGAACTCCGGGTGGTACATGGAAAACATTTTCCATGCGCCTACAACGCGCGAGGGCTACTGGTCGCATCACATCCGGCTTACAAAATAGGGTAAGCGATTGTTTCAGCGGCGCCGGAGCGAAGGGCACAATCCGTGCCCATGAAACGTCGTCACCTTCTCATCAGCACCGCCGCCGGCATCGCCGCGCCCGTCTTCGCCCAACCGTCCGCCGGCCGGCCGATACGCTTGATCGTCCCCTTCGCCGCAGGCGGCCCGATCGACGTCACCGCCCGCATCCTGGCCGAGCGCGTGCGTGACAGCCTGGGCACGGTCATCATCGACAACAAGCCGGGCGCCGGCGGCAACATCGGCGCCGACATGATCGCCAAGGCCGCCCCCGACGGCCTGACCATCGGCATCTCCAGCACCGCCACGCACGCGGTCAACCCCTGGCTCTACAGCCGCATGCCCTTCGACGCGGCCAAGGACTTCAGCGGCATCACCCAGATGCTGCGCGTGCCCAACGTGCTGGTGATGAACGCGGAGACCGCGCAGCGCCTGCACATCAACAGCGTGGCCGACCTGATCGCCTACGGCAAGAAAAACCCCGGCAAGCTCAACTACGGCAGCGGCGGCAACGGCAGCGCGGGCCACCTGGCTGGCGAGATGTTCAAGCAGCAGGCCGGCATCTTCGCGGTGCACATCCCCTTCAACGGCGGCAACCCGGCGCAGCTGGCGCTGCTGTCGGGTCAGGTCGATTTCAACTTCGACAACCTGGCCACGGCCGCGCCCAACATCCGCTCGGGCAAGCTCAAGGCCATCGCCGTGACCACCGCCCAGCGCAGCCCGGCCCTGCCCGATGCGCCGCCCGTGTCCGACACGCTCAAGGGCTTTGCCATCGACACGTGGTGGGGTCTGGTGGCACCAGCCAAGACGCCGCACGACATCGTGCTCAAGCTCAACCAGGCCTTCGTCGCCGCGCTCAACACGCCCGAGACCAAGACCCGATTCGCCGGCCTGATGGCCGAGCCGGTGCCGACCTCGCCCGAGGAGTTCGACCGCTTCATGCACCAGGAACTGGCCAAGTACCAGCAGGTGGTCAAGGCCACGGGCGCGAAGGTGGACTGATCCCAGGCGCCTGGCCTGGGCGCACTGGAGAACGCCAATCAGCCGGGGCGGGCCGCCATGGCCGCCCCGGCACCGCGCGCCCGGCACTCGTTGAGCCAGCGGGCAAAGCCCTCGGGAGCGCGCGCCACGCTGCGCGCGCTGGTCAGCACGCGCGGGTCCCGCACCCAGGCAATGCGCGCATCCTGCGCCGCAAGCGCCTGGACCAATTGAACATCCTCGTGCGCCGGCACCGGTGCAAAGCCGCCGCTGCGGCGGTATGCACGTGCGCAGATGCCCAGGTTCGCTCCGTGCACATGGCGGTGGCCGTCACGGTACTGGTAGAGCCGCGCAAAGGCCGCCGCCACATGGGCCGGCTGTCCGCGCCAGTCGGCCACGCCTATCGTCCCGCAGAACACGTCGCCGCCGCACAGCAGCTGGCGCGTGATCCAGTCGGGCGGCACGGCCGAATCGGCGTCGGTGCAGCACAGCCAGCGAGCACCGCGCGCGAGCAGGTATTGCGCGCCAGCGGCCCGCGCGGCGCCGACGCAGCGGGCGTGCACGCGCAGCAGATCGCAGCCGTGGCTGCGCACGATGGCCTCGGTGGCATCGCTGCAGGCGTCGGCGGCGACCACGATGCAGACCGACTCTCCACGCACCTGCACTGCCGCACGGCGCACCGATGCCAGGCAGGCACCGATGCGTTCCTCTTCGTTGTGCGCGGGGATGCAGACGCCGATCATGCAAGGCCGTCCCGCATGGTGGCGGCAACAGAGGGTGCGCCGCCGTTCTGCCAGACATCGACGCGCATGTCGTCGTCCAGCCAGGCCCCCACATGGGCGAGAGGCAAACCGGCAAGCGCTGCCTCATGCACGCTGTCGCCCGAGCGGAAGGCATCGGCGATCGGCGCGCGCCAGTGGCACAACAGCAGATGGCCTCCCGGGGCCAGTTGCGCAGGCACCTGCGCCAGGAAGCGGGCAAAGTCCGCATCGCCGAGATAGTAGGCCAGCTCTGCCACCACGACCAGGTCGCAGGCCTCGGACGGCCAGCAATCCGGGAAGCGCCAATGCTCCACGCGCACCTGCGGCAGCCCGGCAACGGCCTCGCTCGCGCGCATCGCGGCAGCGGCACTGGCGTCGGCCGCCACCAGCCGGCTGCAACGAGCGGCCAGCGCCACTGTGTTGCCGCCCACCGAGCAGCCCGGCTCGAACGCAAAGCCATAGTGCTCTCGCGGCAGCGCCGACAGCAGCAAGGCTCGCTTGCGGCGCTCGTACCAACGCCGGTGCACGCCCCACGGGTCAGCGCTGGCGCTGTGCAGGGCTTCGAAATGCGCCGGGCTGGCGATGGCTGGGCGTCCCTCAGGCACCGCGCGACTCATGCCATCACCCATTCGAAGGCGCCGCGCCAGACCGACAGGGCCTGCGGCGTCAGGACCGCCGCCACTTCGCCGTCGGGCATGAGCTGGCTCCGAAAGGACTCGATCGCCCATGCCTTGGCCCCCAGGAAGCGACGCTCCACGCGCACGCGGCGCATGTGGCAGCGCTGCAGCCGCGCGTGTGCCGGATGCCCTGGCACCAGCGCCCAGACCGGAAATTCGATGCACCGAGCGCCGCGGCAGCGTGCCGACGCCAGCGTGGCCCGCGCACAGGCCTCGTGGTCGGCATGGCCGTCGTGGCGCCAGGGCACGAAGACGGTATCCCCGGCGCGCAGGTCCAGCGCGCTTGCCAGCACGGCCTCGTGCTGCTCGACGGCACCGTCCGGCAGGCGCAGCCGCTCTACCCTGGCTGCCACGCCCAGGCGCTGCAAGGCCTCGGCCGACTCCATCGGCCTGCGGTCACGCAGCCGCGGGGGCGTCCAGTTGGCGGAGCCGGGGTGGCTCGCATCGCCATCCGTGACGGCATACAGCACGACTTCGCGGCCGGCCGCCGCGAGCTGCGCCAACGTGCCCCCCAGCGCCAGTACCTCATCGTCGGGATGCGGAGCCACCAGTACCACGCGGCCCTGCGAAGGTGCCAGCGCTTCGGGGTGCACGTGGGCGGCGGGCCCGTGCAGTGCCGCTAGAGCCGCCATGCATCATCCCCCGCCGCGGCGAGCCGTCCCTGCGTAGCGAGATCCCAGTCCGCATGGCTCTGCCGCAGGAAGACGCCAAAATCCGCCACGCGCCGTGCGTGAGCGGCATCGCGGCACAGCGGCGCGGCGCCCAGTGCCCTGCCGCAGCGCTCGATGACGAGCTGCGCCGCGGCCTCCACCGTACCGCGCAGCTGCAGGGCCTCGCGCTGGCCATAGGCCGGCCCACCGGCGCAATGGGCGTCGATGGCTGCCGCCGCGGCGCGCAGCGCCTGGCCAGAGGCAGATAGCGCGCAGTCCACCGCGCCCAGGTGCATGGCCAGCAAGCTGTCGGCCGATGCACCTGCGCGCATGACCCGCTCGCGCAAGGGCATGGCGATGGCCACCGCCGCGCCATGCCAACAGGCCGCGATGCCGGCCGCCCCATGCCAGAAGCCCGCGCGGGCGACATACGCCCCCGGCACCCCCACAGGCTGTGCCGGTACCGCATCGAACAGGACGTCCACGCTGTCCGTGCCGGCCATGCCCACGGCACTCCAGCCCTCCTCCGTCCGCGTGATCCCTGCTTGTTGCATCGAGACGGCGAACAACCGCGGCTCGCCCAGTGGATCGCGTGCCGTCACCAGGGCAGCGCGCACGCGCCGCGCGCCGGAGCACCAGCTCTGGCGCCCGCTCAGCCGCCACGCCCCCGCAACGCCGGCACTGGCCTCCAGCCGCCCGGGCCCTTGCGCTGCCCATACCGCCCAAACGCCTTCGGGCGCGAGGTCGCGGCGCAGGGCCAGCGCGGCAGGTGCACCCAGCAGCTCGTCGAGGATGGACTCCGCGTCCAGGTGCGGCTCGAACAGCTTGCCCAGCACGACGTCATGGCCGGTGACGGCCGCCAGCCAGCGGAAGCGTTGGAGGGTGGAGGCCGCGGCTTCGGGGTCCGCCCTGAAAGCCGCCGCCAGCCTGCACAACGGGAGGTCATCCTGGCGGCTGGAGAAGTCCAGCGGCAAAGCCGCCATCTGCGGCAGCGGGTGCGCTGCCATGGGCTTGACCGGCTGCGGGGAGCGGGGAATGTCGTCTCGTCGCATGGCCCGCAGGTTGCCGTGCACATCCGCACTGCCGTGTCAGCCGCTGCCGCCGGCCGCTGTCGGTCGCCGTCCGCCAGGCGATGCGTCAGGCGCCGCGCAACCGGCGATAGAGCGCGTCGTACTGCTGCGCGCTGTCCTCCCAGCCGAAGCGCTGGCGCATGCCATTGCGTTGCAGCGCGCGCCACAGCACCGGATCGCCGAAGGCGGCACGGGTGCGTTGCAGGCCTTGCAGCAGCGCGGCCGGCGTGGCCTCGGGGATGACGATGCCGGTGGCGGCGCCGGGGCCGGCCTCCAGGTCCACCACCGAATCCGCCAGGCCGCCGGTGGCATGCACCAGCGGCGGCGTGGCGTAGAGCTGGCTGTACATCTGGTTCAGGCCGCAGGGCTCGTAGCGCGAGGGCATCAGGAACACGTCGGCGCCGGCCTCGATGCGGTGGGCGCGCGCCTCGTCAAAGCCTATGAAGGCGCTGACCTGCCACGGGTGCGCGGCCGCGGCAGCGCGCAATGCATCCTGCAGCGCCGGCTCGCCCTGCCCCAACACCGCCAGCTGCGCGCCCTGCGCCAGCAGCCAGGGCAGCGCCTGCACCACCAGGTCGATGCCCTTCTGCTCGGTCAGGCGACCGACCAGTCCGAACAGCAGCGCGGACGGGTCCTCGCGCAGGCCGCATTCGCGCTGCAGCGCGGCCTTGCAGGCCGCCTTGCCGCGCATGGCGCGCGCATGGTAGCGCTGCGCCAGGAAGGTGTCGGTGCGGGGGTTCCAGACCTGGGTATCCACGCCGTTGAGAATGCCCACCAGCCGATCTGCACGCGCCCGCAGCACGCCGTGCAGGCCCACGCCCAGGGCTTCGGTCTGGATCTCGCGCGCGTAGGTCGGGCTGACGGTGGTGATGGCATCGCAGAACTGCAGGCCGGCCTTGAGCATGGAGATGTCGCCCCAGAACTCCACGCCGTCGATGCCGCGCCATGCCGGCGGAATGCCCAGCATGTCGGCGTCGGCCATCCAGAAACGTCCCTGGAAGGCCAGGTTGTGGATGGTCATGACGCTGGCGGCCACGGCCTGCCCGCGCTGCCGCTCCAGATGCAGATAGAAGGGCGCCAGGCCGCAGGTCCAGTCGTGGCCGTGCAGCACGTCGGGCTGCCAGGCGGCCCAGGGCGTGCCGGCGCTGGCGAGCCAGGCCGCGACGCGCGCCAGGAAGCCGAAGCGCCGCGCGTTCTGCGCATGGTCGGCACCGCCCGTGTCGACGTAGGGGCCGCCGGGGTGCACGAAGAGTTCCGGGCAGTCGAGCAGCAGCAGGGTCACGCCCGAGGGCTGGGCCACGCTGTCGACGCGCGCGGCGGGCCAGCCCTCGCGCGCGGGCAGGTGCAGTTCGGTACGGCGTCCGGCCAGGCCCGCGAAGGCGGAGTAGGCCGGGATCAGCACGCGCACGTCATGGCCCAGCGCTGCCAGCGCCGGCGGCAGCGCGCCGCTGACGTCGCCCAGGCCGCCGGTCTTGACCCAGGGCGCGCATTCGGGCGTGACGTACAGGATCCTCATGCGCCAGCCAGTTCCGGGGCGGCGCTCCCGCGGCGCTGTGCGCGCAGCGCCGCGGCCAGGGACAGCATGCGCGGGTCCTCACCCAGCACCTCCACGGCCACTGCGAGCTTGCGGCGCCAGTTGGGAAACACATCCTCGCCGGTACCCGGTACGTTGACCTGCAGCCGCTGCTGGGTCACGTCTTCCAGCTGCACGCCCATCAGCAATGCCGGCGTGCGGGCCAGGTAGATGTGCACCGCCTCCACCAAGGCGGGAGTGCATTCGGGCAGCGAGCTGGGATCGGCGGTGGCGCCGGGCGGCAGCAGGCCCTCGCGTTCGAGCGCGATCAGCAGCTGCACGCGGTCCTGCACGCGGTCGAGCACGGCCTGGTGGCGCATGTGCTCGTCGGGGTAGAGCTGCAGGCGGGCCTGCAGCTCCAGGTCCTCGCCGCTCCAGAAGCCCTGCAGCGTCGGCAGGTCATGCGTGCTGACCACGGCCAGCGCCTGCGGCGGCCAGTCGTGTGGCGAGCGAAAGCCTCCGCCGTGGGTGCGCTCGAAGAACAGCGGCCGGTAGGACAGCAGTGCATGCTCGTGCATGGCCTCGCGCATGCGCGGTGCCACGTTGCCCAGGTCCTCGCCTATCACCATGCACTGGTGGCGGTGGCTCTCCAGCGCCAGGATGCCCAGCAGGTCTTCCAGCGGATAGGCCACATAGGACGCCCCGGTGGGCGCGATCCAGAACAGGCGCATCAGGCCCATCACATGGTCCAGCCGCAGCGCGCCGGCCTGGCGCATGTTGGCACGCAGGGTGTCGATGAACGGCTGGTAGCGCCCGGCCTGCAGCCGCCGCGGGTTGAAGGGCGGCAGCCCCCAGTTCTGGCCCAGCGCATTGAGCGGATCGGGCGGCGCGCCCACATGCATGCCCAGCGCGTAGACGTCGGGTTCGGTCCAGGTCTCGGAACCGCCCTCGTTCACGCCGACCGCCAGGTCGCGGTACAGGCCCAGCGCCATGCCCGCAGCGCGGGCCTGCTCCTGCGCCGCCTGCAGCTGCCGCTCGGCCTGCCACTGCAGCCAGGCGCGAAAGCCCACGCGGTCCTCGTGGGCGCGGGCGAACGCGGTCACCGCCTCGCCGCGCGGCGAGCGGTAAGGCTCGGGCCACGCCGGCCAGCCCCAGACGGATGGATCGGCGGCGGCCAGGTGCTCCTGCAGGGCCTCGAACAACGCATGGGCACGCAACCCCTCGCCACGGCGGTGCAGAAAGGCCTGGTACTCCGCCGCATGCGCACTGGCGAGGGCAAGGTGCCGCTCGCGGAAATGCGCCCACAGCAGCTCCAGCACCTCGTACTTGGCCTGCGCCACCTGGGCGTAGTCCACCAGCTCGGTCGCCCGCAGCTGCGCCAGACGGCGCTGGAAGTCGTCGTCGGCAACCCGGTTCCGCGCCTGGGCGCACTCCTGGAATTCAGGCAGGGCCTCCACGTCCAGGTAGAGCGGGTTGAGCATGTTCCGGCTCGACGGGCTGTAGGGGCTGGCCGCCTCGGGCCGTTCCGGGAACAGCGCGTGCAGCGGATTGAGCCCGACGAAGGACGCGCCGAGCCCGGCCATGCCCTCGGCGAGCCTGCGCAGATCGGTGAAATCGCCCATGCCCCAGTTGTGCGACGAACGCAGCGCATAGAGCTGCACGCAGGGCCCCCACCAGCGCTCCCCCGCCTGCAGGGCCGGCGCGGCCCAGCAACGCCGCGGGGTGACGATGACGGTGGTGTAGCCATCGCGTTCGGTGGCGCCGTCCAGGCGGTGGTAGCCGGTGGGCAGGCCGCCCGGCAGCACCACGTATTGGCGGCCATTGCCGCCCTGGTGGCTGTACAGCGGCTGGCGCAGGCCGCCCTCGAGGGTCAGGTGCCACAAGCTGCCGTCCTGGGTTCCGGGCGCCAGCCCGACGCCATAGGCGTCGGGGCCCTCGCCCAGCACGATCACCGGCGGCAGGGTCTGCTGGAAGCCCGCCGCCGCGTGGGCCGCGAGCGCGGCATGCACCTGGCCGTCGTCCGCCGCGGGCACTCCCATGGCGTGCAGGGCGCTGCGCAGGGTGGCGTCGGGCACCTCGCGCTCTCGGCCGTAGAAATCGTGCCAGCGTACGGCCAGGCCCAGCTGCTGCGCGAGGTTCTGCAGCGCGGCGTGGTCCTCCATGCTGGCGCGTGCGCCTTCGGGGTCGGTGGCGGTATCGGTCACGGGAGCGTCCTTGATGCTGGCAGTATCCACCACGGCGCAGCAAGCTGCGTGCCGTGGCGCACGCTCAGGCGGCGCAAGGCTGGGTCAGCACCACCATCGAATGCGCCGGCAGGACGTGCTGCTCTCCCGTGTGCCAGGGCGTGATGTCGGCCATGCCGCCGGCCTCCTGGGCGGCCACGGGCTGGCCGTCCGACGTGGCGGTGTCGATGCGCGGCGTCCAGCCACCGGGCGCGGCGACGGCCTCGGGCAGGGTGAAGCTGGCCTCCTCCGGCGAGGCATTGATGAGCAGCAGCAGCGAGTCGCCGTCGAGCCTGCCGCCATCCTCGCCTACCAGCGCGGTACGGCCACCATCCAGCAGCGCGGCGACGCAGCGCACGCCCGGGTGGGTCCATTCCTCCTGCGTCATCTCCAGGCCCCAGACGCTGTACCAGGTCAGGTCCTTGCGGCCGGCGGCGTCGGCCTCGCCGCTGAAGAAGCGCGTGCGCTGCAGCACCGGATGGCTCTTGCGGAAGGCCAGCAGGCGGCGCACGCAGGCCTGCAGCGGGTCGTCTCGCCGCTGCGGCGACCAGTCGAACCAGCTGATGGCACTGTCCTGGCAGTAGCCGTTGTTGTTGCCGCCCTGGGTGCGGCCCATCTCGTCGCCGCCCAGCAGCAGCGGCACGCCCTGCGACAGGCACAGCGTGGTGAGCAGGTTGCGCTTCTGCCGCTCGCGCAGCGCCAGGATGGCGGCGTCCTCGGTCGGCCCCTCCGCGCCGCAGTTCCAGCTGCGGTTGTGGCTCTCGCCGTCGCGGTTGTCCTCGCCGTTGGCCTCGTTGTGCTTCTCGTTGTAGCTCACCAGGTCCTGCAGCGTGAAGCCGTCGTGCACGGTGACGATGTTGACGCTGGCATGCGGGCCGCGGCGCGAGCCGCCATAGATGTCGGCCGACCCGCACAGCCGCGCCGCGAATTCGGGCAGCGCGCCGTCCTCGCCACGCCAGAAGTCGCGCACCGCGTCGCGGTACTTGCCGTTCCACTCGGCCCAGGGCGCGGGAAAGCCGCCCACCTGGTAGCCGCCGGGCCCCAGGTCCCAGGGCTCGGCAATCAGCTTGACCCCGGCGAGTACCGGGTCCTGCTGGATCGCGCACAGGAAGGCCGAGCGCTGGTCGAATTCGACGGCTGCGCGGCCCAGGGTGGTGGCCAGGTCGAAGCGGAAGCCGTCCACATGCATTTCCTGCACCCAGTAGCGCAGGCTGTCCATCACCAGGCGCAGCACCAGCGGGCTGCCGCTGTCCAGCGTGTTGCCGGTGCCGGTGTAGTCGGTGCAGAAGCGCCGGTCCTCCGGCTGCAGGCGGTAGTAGCCGGCGTGGTCTATGCCCTTGAAGCTCAGCGTAGGCCCCAGGTGGTTGCCTTCGCCGGTGTGGTTGTAGACCACGTCCAGGATCACCTCGATACCCGCGGCGTGCAGCGCGCGCACCATCTGCTTGAACTCGGCCACCGCATCGCCGCTGGCGCTGTAGCGCGGCTCGGGCGCGAAGAAGCCCAGGCTGTTGTAGCCCCAGTAGTTGGCCAGCCCGGCCTGCACCAGGCGCTCGTCGTCGATGAAGGCGTGCACCGGCAGCAGCTCGACGGCCGTCACGCCGATGCGCTGCAGGTGGGCAATCGCCGCCTCCGACGCCAGGCCGGCGTAGCTGCCGCGCAGTTGTTCGGGTACGTCAGGGTGCTGCTGCGTGAAGCCCTTGACGTGCACCTCGTAGAACACCGTCTCGCTCCAGGGCCGCGCCGGCGGCCTGTCCGCGCCCCAGTCGAAGGCGGCGTCCACCACCAGGGACTTGGGCGCTCCAGCGCCGTTGTCGGTCTCGTCGAAGGCGAAGTCCTCCTCCTCGGTGCCCGGGATGTAGCCGCATTGCTCGGGCGCACCGCGCACGGGCCGGTCTATGGCGCGCGCATAGGGGTCGAGCAGCAGCTTGTTCGGGTTGAAGCGCATGCCCTCCTCGGGCTGGTAGGGACCGTGCACACGGTAGCCATAGCGCGTTCCGGGCGTGCAGCCGCGCAGGTAGATATGCCAGATGTCGCCGGTGCGGTCGGCCATGTCGAAGCGCGCGGTCTCGGTGCTACCGTCCTGTGCATAGAGGCACAGCTCCACGCGCTCCGCGGGCACGGAATGGAGCGCGAAATTGGTGCCGCCGCCATCCCACTGCGCCCCCAGGCGCAGCGGGGAGCCACGCTCTGCGTGCAATGGCGACGCCGCCTGGGCGGCCGGACTCTCCTGCGGGGTACTCACGTCGTGATGCCTTTCGTATGGCGTGCATTGGCCGGCGCTACCGTCGCGTGCTCGGCAGGCGGGGACCGCAGCGGCAAGGCCGGCAGGCCAGGCGCCGACGCAACCTCCAGGCCCTCGACCACACGGCCCGCCGGCTTCCGGGGCGCCGTACGCTGGCGCGAGAAATAGCCGCTGGGCACCACCACGATGCCGCTGGCCGTGACGTGGAAGCGCTGGCGGTCGGCTGCCGGATCGAAGCCGATGCGCTCGCCTGCAGGAATGTCGTTGTCGGTGTCGATGATGGCGCGGCGCACCAGCGCGCCGCGGCCGATCACCGAGCGCTCCATGACGATGCAATGCTGCAGGTACGCATCGCAGTGCACGGTGACGGCACGGCGCAGCATGGCGTGGTCGAGCCGCGCGCCATCGACGATGCAGCCCGAGCCGACGACCGAGCGGCGGATGATGCCGTTCTCGATCTGCGCAGACTCCGACGGGTCGTGGCTCGCATAGATCGGCCACTGGCGATTGGTCATGCGGAACTTCGGGGTCGTGCCCAGCGTGTCGAAGTGGGCATCGAAATAGGCGTCTATGGTGCCGACGTCGCGCCAGTAGCCGGGCTCTTCGTAGGGCGCGATGCCGGGGATCACATTGGTGGCGAAGTCGTAGGCGAACAGCCGGTGGCTGCCAACCATCTGCGGCAGGATGTGCTTGCCGAAGTCGCTCTCACCCGTGGCATGGGCCCGCTTGAGCGCCTCGAGCAGTACCTCGGCATTGAAGATGTAGTTGCCCATGGACGCCAGCGCAAAGCCGTCGCGTCCCGGCATGGCGGGCGTACTGCGCGGCTTCTCCTTGAAGTCGGTGATGCGCAGGTCGGCGTCCACCTCCACCACGCCGAACTGGTCGCAGTGCTCCAGCCGCACCGGCAGCGTGGCCACGCTCACGTCGGCACCGGTGCGGCGGTGGAACTCGATCATCTGGCGCACGTCCATGCGGTAGATATGGTCGGCGCCGAACACCGCCACTATGTCGGGCTGGAAGCTCTCGATCAGGTGGATGTTCTGGTAGACCGCATCGGCCGTGCCCTGGAACCACTCCGGGCCGTTGCGCATCTGCGGCGGCACCACGGTCACGAAATGGTCGGGACCGAAGCGCGGCATGGTCCAGGCGGTGCGCACGTGCTCGATCAGCGACTGCGACTTGTACTGCACCAGCAGGTAGATGGAGAAGATCTCCGAGTTGATCAGGTTCGACAGCACGAAATCGACCACCCGGTGCTTGCCGTTGAAAGGCACGGCCGGCTTGCAGCGGTCGCTGGTGAGCGGGTGCAGGCGCGACCCCTCGCCGCCGGCCATCACAAAGGCCAGGACCTTGCGGTTACGGATGGGCATGGCCAACTCCTGACAAGGACGGGGCTGCGGCATCGCCGCCATCAGAGAAGAACATCACCGAGAGCGGGGGCAGCATCAGGTGCAGGCTCTGCGCATGGGGGCCGCAGGGCCGGGCTTCGGCATGGCAGCCGCCCAGATTGCCGCTACCGCTGCCGCCATAGATCTGCGCATCGCTGTTGAGCAGCTCGCGCCAATGGCCAGCGCGCGGGACCCCCACGCGCAGGCCTTGCACCGGCGTTGGCATGAAGTTGCACAGCACCAGCACATCGCCCTGCGCGCCCGGCCCCGCGTGGCGAAAGAAGGCCAGCGCCGTGGCAGGCTCGGCTTCGGTCGTTGCCCAGGAAAAGCCGGTGGCGTCGAAGTCGCGGCGATGCAGCGCGGGCCAGGCCCGGTACAGACGGTTCAGGTCTGCCACCCAGCGCGCCACGCCGGCATGGCGCGGCAGGGCCCATTCGTGCCAGTCCAGCGTGCGCTCGTGGTGCCACTCGCCGGTCTGGCCGAACTCGCCGCCCATGAACAGCAGCTTCTTGCCCGGATGGCCCCACATGAAGCCGTAGAGCGCGCGCAGGCCTGCCGCGCGCTGCCAGTCGTCCCCCGGCTGGCGGCCCCACAGGCTGCCCTTGCCGTAGACCACCTCGTCATGCGAGAGCGGCAGCAGGAAGTTCTCGTTGAAGGCGTACCAGAACGAGAAGCACAGCTCGTCTCGGTGGTACTCGCGGAAGAAATGCGGCCGCTTGCTGTAACGCAGCATGTCGTTCATCCAGCCCATGTTCCACTTCATGCCGAAGCCCAGGCCGCCGTGGTCCACCGGCCGGGACACGCCGGCCCAGCTGGAGGACTCCTCGGCCACCATGTGCACGTCGGGGAAGGCCGCATAGACCGCGGTGTTGAGCTGCCGCAGGAATTCCACCGCCTGCAGGTTTTCGTTGCCGCCATGCTCGTTGGTGGCCGACTGGCCGGGCTCCCGTCCGAAGTCCAGGTACAGCAGCGAAGCCACCGCGTCCACGCGCAGGCCGTCGAAGTGGTAGTGCTGCAGCCAGAACAGCGCATTGCCGATGAGGAAGTCGCGCACCTCGAAGCGGCCATAGTTGAAGATCAGGCTGTTCCACTGCGGGTGGAAGCCCCGCCGCGGGTCCTCGTGCTCATACAGGCAGGTGCCGTCGAAGCGGCCCAGGCCGTGGGCGTCGGTCGGGAAATGCGAGGGCACCCAGTCGAGCAGCACGCCGATGCCGTGCTGGTGCAGCGTGTCGACCAGCGCCATGAGGTCCTGCGGGCTGCCGTAGCGCGCGCTGGGCGCGTAATAGCCGGTGATCTGGTAGCCCCAGGAGCCGTAGAACGGGTGTTCGGCCACCGGCATGAGTTCGACATGGGTGAAGCCCATGGCCTCGCAGTGGGCGGCCAGCCGGCGGCCGAGCTCGGCGTAGTTCAGGTAGCTGCCGTCGTCGTCGCGCTGCCAGGAGCCCAGGTGCACCTCGTAGATCGACAGCGGTGCGTCCAGGGCCTGGCGCGTGCCGCGCTGCGCCATCCAGGCGGCATCGCCCCACGCGTAGTCCAGCGTAGCGATCTGCGATGCCGTGCGCGGCGGGCATTCGGCACGGAAAGCATAGGGATCGGCCTTGTCGAAGGCCGCTCCATCCTGGGGCTGGACGCGGTACTTGTAGTACTGCCCCGGCACCGCGCCCTCGACGAAGCCGTGCCAGCGCCCACTGCCATCCGCGGCCAGTTCCAGCGCCTGCGGATGCCAGCCGTTGAAGTCGCCAATCACCGCCACGCCACGCGCGTTCGGCGCCCAGACCGCAAAGCGGGTGCCGCGCGCATCGGCATGCGCGCCCAGCGTATCGAACGCCAGGTGGTTGGGCGCGGCCTTCAGCGCAGTGGCAGGGGCGGCATCCGGGGCGCCGTCCACGCCCGGCAGTGACGCTGTGCCGGGGCGGCTCGACGCGGGGGAGCGAGATGTCATGGGAGTTCCCAGGCCTTCACGAAAAAACGACCGGGATATCGGCCGCGATTCAGTGTCCGGGGCGCAGTGGCGGCAGGGCGACGGACGTCATATCCAGCGGCTGTAGGTGGGCACCGACAGCAGTGCAACTAGCGTGCCACCCAGCCCGCTCCGTGCCCGCACCGGGGAACAGCCATGCGTCAAAACTACCAAATAGATAGCAAAAAGCCCAGGCGCTACCTGGGCTATCGGCACTTTCTACCGAGAACCAGGGCCCCTCAGCGATCCGCAAGGCGCGTGATCGCCTGCCCTGCCACGGCCGCCAGCAAGGCGGCCGGCACACGCTCGGGCGCGATCTCGGCCAGCGGCACCAGCACGAAGGCGCGTGCCTCCATGCGGGGGTGCGGCACCGTGAGCTCGGGCAGGTCGATGCGGGTATCGCCATACAGCAGCAGGTCCAGGTCCAGCGTGCGCGGCGCATTGCGGTAGGGACGCTCGCGGCCGGCGGCCTGCTCGATGGACTGCAGCGCCTGCAGCAACGCCAGCGGCGGCAAGGTGGTGGCGATCGCGGCGACGGCGTTGAGATAGTCCGGGCCGCTGGAGTCGACCGGCGCGGTGCGGTAGAGCGAGGACTGCCGCAGCAGCGTGGTCTGCGGCAAAGCGGCCAGCGCGGCGAAGGCGCCGCGCAGGGTGCGGGCGGCATCGCCCAGGTTCGCGCCCAGGGCGACGAACGCCGTGACCGGGGCCGTCACCACGCCCTAGTCGTGCGTATCGGCGGCCGGCGGGGCGCCGCCGGCATCCGTGCCGCCACCCGTGGACTTGCGGCGGCGGCGGCGCTTGCGCGGAGCGGCCGTGCCTTCGGCCGCGGGCTCGTCGCCGGCGGCCGCGGCCGCCTCGGACGCGGGAGCGGCTGGCGCTGCGGCGCGCTCGGCCGGGGCCGGGGCGCGCGTGCGCACCCGTGCCGGGCGCGGCGCGGCATCGGTACCCGGCGCGGCCTTGCGGCTGCGGGTCTTCTGTTCGTCGCGCACCTGGTCGATCAGGTCCTGGCGGCGCAGGTCGTCGGCGGTGCTGAACTCCTGCCACCAGTCGGCCAGTGCCTCGTCGATCTCGCCGATGTCGGCACGCAGGCGCATGAAATCGAAGCCGGCGCGGAAGCGCGGCTGGTCCACCAGGCCGTAGGGCGCGCTGCCGGTGCGCTTCTCGAAGCGCGGCTGCATCACCCAGATCTCGCGCATGTCGGCGGCCAGCTTGCCGCGTCCGGAGACGTCGCCGATGCGCTTGTCGAAGACTTCGTCGATGGCGTCCTGCAGCGCCGGGAACACATGGTGGCGCTGCTCGATGCGGCGGTTCCAGCCCGTGCGCACGTCGTCCCACAGCACCGTGGCCAGCAGGAAGCTGGGCGCCACCGGCTTGCCCTCGCCCACGCGGCGGTCGGTGTCCATCAGGGCAGCCTTGACGAAGGGCTCGTCGGCGCGCTGCACCACTACGTCCAGCAGCGGGTAGATGCCCTTGGCCAGGCCGAGCTTGCGCAATTGCTCGATGGTGGCAATGGCATGGCCGGTCTGCAGCAGCTTGAGCATTTCGTCGAACAGGCGGCTTTGCGGCACATCGGCCAGCAACGCCTGCGAAGCGATCAGCGGGCCAGACGTTTTGGCGTCCATCTTGAAGCCCAGCCCCGCCAGCTTGGCCGAGAAGCGCACGGCGCGGATGATGCGCACCGGGTCCTCGCGGTAGCGCGTGGCGGCGTCGCCGATCATGCGCAGCGTGAGCTTCTTGGCGTCCTTGATGCCGCCGTGGTAGTCGACCACGACCTGCGTCTGCGGGTCGTAGTACATGGCGTTGACGGTGAAGTCGCGGCGCGTGGCGTCTTCGTTCTGCGGGCCCCAGACGTTGTCGCGCAGCACGCGGCCGGTGGAGTCGACCGCGTGGGTCATGCCGGCGAGTTCGCTCTTGCTGGTCTTCTCGTTGCCGGCGACCTGCTCGGCCGCGGCGTTGTCCATGTAGGCGCGGAAGGTGGAGACCTCGATCACCTCATGCTCGCGTCCGCGGCCGTAGACCACGTGCACGATGCGAAAGCGCCGGCCGATGATGAAGGCGCGGCGGAACAGCGCCTTGACCTGCTCGGGCGTGGCGCTGGTGGCCACGTCGAAGTCCTTGGGGCGCAGGCCCAGCAGCAGGTCGCGCACCGCGCCGCCCACCACGTAGGCCTCGAAGCCCGCCTCTTGCAGGGTGCGCACCACATCGACGGCCCGCTTGTCGACCAGCGCCGGGTCGATGCCGTGCACGCTCTGCGGCACGTCCTCGCGCTTGCCGAAGTTGGGCTTCTTCGGCCGGGCCGTAGCGCCGCCGGCGGCTTTCTTGCCCAGCAGCTTGTCGATGAACTGTTTGATCATTTTTCTTCTTTGGTACCGGAGGCTTCCGGAAAGAGGTCCAGGATGCGCCAGCCGCGCTCGGCGGCCAGGGCGCGCAGGCGCGGGTCGGGATTGGTGGCGACCGGGTGGTCCACCCGCTCGAGCAGGGCCAGGTCGTTGAGCGAGTCGCTGTAGAAGGTGGTTTCGACGTCGCCCCAGTGCCAGCCGCGCGCGGCCAGCCACTGTTCCATGCGCAGCACCTTGCCTTCGCGCGCCGAGGGGGTGCCCTCGATGGCGCCGGTGATCCAGCCATCGTCGCCACGTGCCAGGTCGACCGCGATCAGCTCGGCCACGCCCAGCGCGTCGGCGATCGGACGGGTGACGAAGGCGTTGGTGGCGGTGACGATCAGGATCTCGTCGCCGGCGTCGCGGTGCTGCTGCACCAGCGCGCGCGCGGCGGGCAGGATGACCGGCTCTATTACCTCGGCCATGAAGCGGCGGTGGGCAGCCTCTGCGGCTTCAGCGCCCTGCAGGCGCACGGCCTCGGTGGCGAAGCGCACGTAGTCGTGGATGTCCAGCGTGCCGGCGCGGTACTGGGCAAAGAATTCGTCGTTGCGGCGGGCAAAGGCGACCGGGTCAGTCCAGCCGAGCGTGGTGGTGAAGACACCCCAGGCATGGTCGGAATCCAGTGGCAGCAGGGTGTGGTCGAGGTCGAACAGGGCCAGGCGGGGGCGGGAACCGTGGGTCATGAGCGGAAACGGGCGCGCGGCCTCACTCGGAAGCGAGCATGGCCTTGAGCAGGGGAATGGTGACGGCGCGCTGGGTGCGCAGGGCGTAGCCGTCGAGGTGGTCGAGCAGTTGCATGAGGCTGCCCAGGTCGCGGCTGAAGCGCTTGAGCATGAAATCCATCACGTCATCGCCCAGGAAGATGCCGCGCGCGTCGGCCTCGCGGCGCAGCACGGAGCGCCGCTCGGGCTCGTCCAGCAGTTCGATGTGGAAGACATGGCCCCAGCCCAGGCGGGTGCGCAGGTCTTCGCGCAGCTTCAGGTCGGCCGGCGGCAGGGTGCCGGCGGCCAGCACCCAGCGCGCATGGCCGTCGCGCGGCGAGAGCGCATTGACGAACCAGTTGAAGGCCGCATGCTGCTGCACGCTGTCGTACAGGTGCACGTCGTCCATCAGCACGGCCGCCCAGCGGTCGTCGTAGCTGGCCGGGATGGCGGTGCCGGCGTCGAGCCAGCCCACGCTCGCCCCCTGCGACAGCAGGGCTTCGCAGACGCCTCGCAGCAGGTGCGTCTTGCCGCAGGCGGATTCGCCCCACAGGTAGGTCGGCACGGGAGAGCGGGTGTCGCTGCTGGTATGGGTCCAGAGACGCAGATGTTCCAGCGCAGCCGTGTTCGGCCCCGGCCAGAAAGTGGCGAGCGTGGGTCCGGTGGACAGGCCGATATCGAGCGCGATCTGCTGCATGCGGTAGGCGCGTCAGCGAGGCACGCTGCGGCGCGGGCGAAGGGGCGATGAAAAGGAAAGGAACGGCAACATGGCAGGGCAGGCACAGCCTGCGGGGCGGATGCCCCGGGGCAAGCCCTTAAAATCAGCCCTAAATTCTAGTCGCCCGGCGCATTTGCACCCGGCACGCCCGCCCTGCCCTCACCGGCGGCCTCCACTCCAGCGATTTCCGACGATCCCATGAGCTCTTCCGCGCCCTCCCCCTCCCCGCTGTCCTACAAAGATGCTGGGGTCGATATCGATGCCGGCGACGCCCTGGTGGAGCGCATCAAGCCGCTGGCCAAGAAAACCATGCGCGAAGGCGTGCTCGCCGGCATCGGCGGCTTCGGCGCGCTGTTCGAGGTGCCCAAGCGCTACAAGGAGCCGGTGCTGGTCAGCGGCACCGACGGCGTGGGCACCAAGCTCAAGCTGGCCTTCGAATGGAACATGCACGACACGGTCGGCATCGACCTGGTGGCCATGAGCGTCAACGACGTGCTGGTGCAAGGTGCCGAGCCGCTGTTCTTCCTTGACTACTTCGCCTGCGGCAAGCTGCACGTGGACACGGCCGCGGCCGTGGTCGGCGGCATTGCCCGCGGCTGCGAGCTGTCGGGCTGCGCCCTGATCGGCGGCGAAACGGCCGAAATGCCCGGCATGTACCCGGACGGCGAATACGACCTGGCCGGCTTTGCCGTCGGCGCGGTCGAGAAGTCCAAGATCCTGACCGGCCAGGATGTGAAGCCCGGCGACGTGGTGCTGGGCCTGGCCTCGGCCGGCGTGCATTCCAACGGCTTCAGCCTGGTGCGCAAGGTGATCGAGCGCGCCGGCGCAGACCTGCCCGCCACGCTCGACGGCAAGCCCTTCCGCGAAGCCGTGATGGAACCCACCCACCTGTATGTGAAGCCGGTGCTGGAAGCCCTGGGCAAGCACCCGATCAAGGCGCTGGCCCACATCACCGGCGGCGGCCTGCTGGAGAACATCCCGCGCGTGCTGCCCGAAGGCACGGCCGCCCACCTGCAGAAGGGCAGCTGGCCGCAGACCGAGCTGTTCGCCTGGCTGCAGAAGGTTGCCGGCATCGACGACATCGAGATGAACCGCACCTTCAACAACGGCATCGGCATGGTGGTCGTGGTGGACGCGGAACACGCCGATGCCACGGCGGCCACGCTGCGCGCCGCGGGCGAGCAGGTCCACCGCATCGGCGCCATCGCGCCGCGCGGCGACGGCCCCGCCGTGGTGGTGGGCTGACGGCACGGCATGGCGCAGGGCATGCCTGACCCGGTCGCGCGCCCGGGCAACGCCTCCCGCGGGGTACAGGTCGCCAGCTACCTGGTGATGGGCGGCATGCTGCTGCTGGTGATGTGGCAGGGGCTGCTGCCGGGCCTGCTGTGCGTCTGCATCGGCTTCCTGGCCACGCGCTGGCTGGCGCGCGCCCTGGACCGGTTGCCCTCCTGGCGCCGCGCCGGCCCCGGCGAGGGGCCCTCGAAGCTGGTGCAACTGGTGGCGGCGCTGCTGGTGGCGCTGGCGCCGCTGCTCATGCTGAGCGCCGCGCTGTCGCAGTCGCGCACCTTCATCCTGCATGCGCCCGAGCAGTACCGAGAGTTGCTGGACCACACCGCGCGCACCGTGCTGGAGCTGCGGCTCAAGCTGCCGGCCGAGATCGGCGTGCACCTGCCCGACGGCGCGGACGACCTGCAGCGCATCGTCGCCAACCACCTGCGCGCCCAGGCCGGGGCGCTGGCCACCGCCGGCCGCGCCTGGCTGCACGCGCTGCTGCTGGCCTATGTCGGCCTGCTGGTCGGGGTGCTGGCCGGCTATGCCCAGCCGCCCGCCCGGCGCCGGCCGCTGGCCATGCAGATGCACCGGCGCATCGACCTGTTCGGCGAGGCCTTCGGGCAGATCGTGGCCGCGCAGTTCTGGATCGCCGCCTTCAACGCGGTGCTCACCGCCATCTTCCTGTTCGCGGTGCTGCCCTTGTGGGACCTGCGCCTGCCCTATACCCCGGCCCTGGTGACGCTGACCTTCCTGGCCGGGCTGGTGCCGATCGTGGGCAACCTGCTGTGCAATGCGGTGATCACGGTGGTCGGCCTGTCGGTATCGCCCGTGACCGCGCTGGCCTGCCTGGCCTTCCTGATCCTGATCCACAAGGCCGAGTACGTGATCAACGCCCGGGTGGTCGGCCAGCGCACGCACATGGCGGTCTGGGAGCTGCTGGCCGTGATGTTCGTGGCCGAGGCGGTGTTCGGTCCGGCCGGGCTGGTGGCTGCGCCGCTCTACTACGCCTACCTGAAGAAGGAGCTGCAGGCCGCCAGCCTGGTTTGAGGCACACCTGGCAAATGATGTCCTGAAATGATCGATTCCGGTCCTTTCAGGGGTGGCGAGCCCAGGCTCCATCCGGACAATGAAGACCTTCATCCCAGGAGAAAAAGGTCCGAAAATGCAAACTGCGCTGCTCGTCATCGATGTCCAGGAATCGTTCCGCCACCGCCCCTTTTTCGATGCGCGCGAACTGCCCGCCTACCTTGGCGCGCAGAACGCACTGATCGCCGGCTGGGCCGGGCGCCAGTGGCCCGTCGTGCGGGTGTTCCACCGCAGCGGCGCGGATACGCCGGACAACCCGTTCTCCCCGGCCTCCGGCCACATCCGCCCCCTGGAAGGCCTGGCAGGCTTCGAGGCCGCCGCCACGTTCACCAAGACGCGCCACAGCGCGCTGGTCGGCACCGGGCTGGACGTGTGGCTGACGCAGCAGGGCATCCAGCGCCTGGTCATCAGCGGCATCCGCACCGAGCAGTGCTGCGAGACCACCGCCCGCCACGCCTCCGACCTGGGCTGGCAGGTGGATTACGTGCCCGAGGCCACGCTCACCTGGGACATGGTCCAGCCCGACGGCCAGCCGCTGACCGCCGCCGACATCCGGACCCGCACCGCCACCGTGCTGGCCGGGCGCTTCGCCACCATCTGCAGCGTGCCGCAGGCGCTGGAACGGGCGGCATGAGCATTGCCGCAGTGACCCCCATCCGCGTCGTCTTCGTGCTCCAGGCCCACAGCCTGGTGCTCGACTGGGCCGGCCCGGCGGAGGCGCTGCGCATTGCCAACCAGCTGCTGCGCGCGGCCGGCCTGCCGGAGCGCTTTGTGCTGGAATTTGCCGGAACCAGCCCACAGGCCACCGGCTCGGTCGGCGTGGCCCTCAGCGGCCTGGCGCCACTACCCACGCAGTGGAGCGGCCCGGCCTGGGTGGTGCTGGTCGGCATGCCAGGCACGACCATCCGGGTCGACGACGAGGACTCCCGCACGCTGCTGCACTGGCTGCGCGGCCTGCGCCTGGCGCGCGGCAGGCTGGAACTGGTCACCATCTGCGCCGGCTCCGTGATCGCCGCCCACGCCGGCCTGCTGGCCGGGCGCCGAGCCACCACCCACCACCAGCACCTGGACGAGCTGCAGCAGGTGGCGCCGCGCTGCGACGTGGTGCACAACCGGGTCTTCGTGGTCGATCCGCCGCTCTACAGCAGCGCCGGCGTCACCGCCGGCATCGACCTGGTGCTGCACCGCATCGCCGAGACCTGCGGCCCGGCGCTGGCGGCCCAGGTGGCGCAGACCATGGTGGTGGCGCTGCGACGCGGCCCGCACGACCCGGAGCTGTCCCCTTTCCTGGCCTGGCGCAACCACCTGCATGCCGGCCTGCACCGGGTCCAGGACGCGGTCGGCGAGCGCCCGCAGGACGACTGGAGCGTGCCACGCATGGCCGCGCTGGCCAACACCTCGTCACGCCACCTGGCACGGCTATTCCTGCTGCACGCCGGCATCGCGCCCCTGACCTGGCTGCGCCGCCTGCGGCTGGCCTCAGCCCAGCAGGCGCTCAAGGCCGGCGCCAGCGTCACGCGCGCAGCAGAGCTGTCGGGCTTCCAGTCGGATACGCAGCTGCGGCGTGCCTGGCGGCAGTTCGGGTTGCCGGGAACGCCGTCGGATACCCAACGCAGCTAACCGCCGCTGACCTCAAAAGGCCGCGGAGCAGGCCATGCGCAAACATCTGCGGAACTGGCTTTGCCAAGCCGCAGGATGTGCCCCCTTGAGGGGGGAGGCGAAGACACGAAGTGCGAAGCCTGGGGGTGTGCCTAGTGCAATGCGCGGCGCAACTGCGCCAGCCGCTCTTCGATGCTGTCGATGTCCAGCGCTTCTTCGGCGTTGGCCAGGTACGCCTCCAGGTCGGCCACCGCCTCCAGGGTGCGCCCTTGCTCGGCCAGGGCCAGGCCGCGATCGCGGTACTCGACCCAGGCCAAGGGCAGCAGCACCACGAGCCGGTCCTGCACGGCGATCAGGCGCACCCAGTCCTGCTGGGCCCGGTGGATTTCCTTCAGGTTGCGCAGCATGCGCGTGAGGATCTCGCGCGGCGTGGCAGCCTGCAGGTACAGGCCGAGCGGCACGTCGTAGTCGTCCACCAGGCCGCTGCGGCGCTTGTAGGGCTCCAGGCGCTCGGACAGCTCCTCGCGCGAGAGCGAATGGCCGTTGAACGGGTCCAGCACCACCTGGCCCTTGGGCAGGTTGATCTTGACCATGAAGTGGCCCGGGAAGCTCACCCCACGCACATGCAGCGCCAAGCCCTGGGCCAGCTCCATCCAGAGCACGGCCAGCGATATCGGGATGCCGCGGCGCGTGCGCAGCACGGCATTCAGGTAGCTGTTGTCGGGGTCGTAGTAGTCGTTGACATTGCCGCCAAAGCCCAGTTCGGCAAAGAAGAACTGGTTGAGCACCCGCAGGCGCTGCAGCGCGGGCGCATCGGCCGGCAGGCGGCGCTTGACACGCGCCAGGAGCTGGTCCACGTCGCCCAGCACCTGCTGGATGTCCAGTTCCGGATATTCGTCCTGTCCGAGGCTGATGGCAGCCTCCAGCAGGGGAAGCTCATCGTCGTTCTGTACCAGTGCAGCGAAGTACTCCAGTGGCGTGGGCGCGGAAAAGCGAATATCCATGGAACATTCTGGCGGCGCCCGAGTGGCGCCGTCAAGCAAAGGGCCTCAGCGCCGCAGCATCTGCCGGAGCTTCACGCCGGCGGCCGCGGCAGCCCCCAGGTACAGCAGCGCGCCCGCCGCGACCACGCCGGCCAGCAGCGCCGCACGCCGCAGGGCATCCTCGCGCATGCCGATCCAGTCGAAATGACTGGACATCCAGACCAGGAAAATCGCCAGCAGCGCGCTGGCCGCCAGCACCTGCATCAGGAACAGGCCCCAGCCGCGCTGCGGCCGGTAGCTGCCGCGCCGGATCAGTCCGATCAGCAGCCACAGCGCGTTGACCATGGCACCAATGCCGATCGACAGCGTCAGCGCCGCGTGCTGCAGCAGCGGCACCAGGAAATAGTTGAGCGCCTGGGTCAGCACCAGTACGCAGACCGCGATCTGCATCGGCGTGCGCATGTCGTGCCGGGCATAGAAGCCCGGGGCCAGCACCTTGATCGCCACCAGGCCGAGCAGGCCCACGCCATACCCCATCAACGCCACCGTGGTCTGCTGCACGTCGAAATCGGTGAAGGCGCCATGGTGGAACAGCACCGCCACCAGCGGCCGCGAAAACACCAGCAGCGCCACCACGCAAGGCACGGACAGCAGCACCACCAGGCGCAGGCCCCAGTCCAGCATGGCCGAGTAGCGCTCGTCGTCCTTGGCGGCGCGCGCGGCCGCCAGCTGCGGCATCAGCACCACGCCGAGCGCCACGCCCAGCATGGCGGTGGGGAATTCCATCAGCCGGTCGGCATAGACGATCCAGCTCACGCTGCCGGACGCCAGATGCGAGGCGATCTGGGTATTGATCAGCAGCGACAGCTGGGCCACGCTCACGCCCAGCAGTGCCGGCAGCATCAGCCGCGCCACGCGCCGGGTGGTCGGGTCGGCCCAGGCGGCGCGCACCGCGGCCAGGCTCACCCCGATGCGCGGCAGCAGCCCCAGCCGCAGCATGGCCGGCAACTGCAGCGCCAACTGCAGCACGCCTCCCAGCATCACGCCCAGGCACTGCGCATAGATCGGCTCCAGGCCATGCCGCGCAAACAGGGGCGCGCCCCAGACGATGGACAGGATCAGGGTCACGTTGAGCAGCACCGGCGTGGCCGCAGGCACGGCGAAGTGGCGCCAGGTATTGAGCACGCCACCGGCCAGCGCCACCATCGACATGAAGCCGATGTAGGGAAACATCCAGCGCGTCATCACCACCGCCGCGTCGTAGCCGCGCGGCGTCTGCTCCAGCCCGCTGGCCATGGCCCAGACCATGAACGGCGCGCCGATCACTCCGGCAACGCACAGCAGCACCAGCACCCAGGCCAGCAGCGTGGCAACGTGGTCGATCAGCGCCTTGGCGCCCTCGTCGCCATGCTCCGTGCGGGTGGCGGCCAGCACCGGGACAAACGCCTGGCTGAAAGCCCCCTCGCCGAATACGCGGCGAAACAGGTTGGGAATGCGGAAGGCGACGTTGAAAGCATCGGTCAGCGGGCTCACCCCGAAGACCGAGGCCATGAGCAGTTCGCGAACCAGGCCGGTAACGCGCGAAGCGAGCGTCAACAGCGAGACGGTGGAGGCGGCTTTAAACAATGACACGGCGCCGAGTGTAGGGGGCTTGCCAGGCTGACCCCGTTACCAGCCACCTGCAGCCTGCCCCTGCGCAAGATACCGCGGGACTGGCTCCGCCAGCCCGCTGGTATCGCCCCCTGCAAGGGGGTGTCCGAACCACACGAAGTGGGAAGGCCGGGGGTTTGCTAGAATGGCGGGCTTTGCTGCAACATCCTCAGACATCTAAGGAATCGAATCATGGCAACCAAGCCGAAGAAAAAGAACCCCCGCCTCGCGTCGGGCCGTAAACGCGTCCGCCAGGACACCAAGCTCAACGCAGCGAACACCTCGCTGCGTTCCAAGTACCGCACCGCGGTGAAGAACGTCGAGAAGGCAGTGGCTGCCGGCGACAAGACCAAGGCCGCCGAAGCCTTCGCCCGCGCCCAGAGCGTGGTCGATACCGTGGCCGACAAGGGCATCTTCCACAAGAACAAGGCCTCCCGCGACAAGAGCCGCCTGGCCGCCAAGGTCAAGGCTCTCGCCACCGCCCCGGCTGCCGCCTGATCGGCAGTCTCACCGCCTGAATCTTTCAGGCACAGCCCGGACGGGCTTCCCGTCCGCCGTTTGTAACGGGTGCGCTGCAGCAAAGCAAACAACCGCCTTCGGGCGGTTTTTTGTTGCCGGCCAGACCTTTTACCCGGATTTTTTAAAACCCATGCGCAATACGAATTCGCTGGGCCGCGCCGCGGACACGAACAGGCCCAGGGCCTGGCGCGCGCGGGTGATGGCGACGTAGAACAGGTTTTCCTCGTCCGCCGGCCGGCCCTCGGCATCCGGGAATTCGCCCTGCTGCAGGAAGGGCAGCAGCACGTGGTCGAATTCCAGCCCCTTGACATCGGCGGCGCTGGCCACGGTCAGCGGCGTGTTCTTGCGCAAGGTGGCAAGGCGCATTTCCGTCTCGTTGAGGCGGTGGAAGAACGCCGGGGCGCTGTCGAAGCGCGCCGCCAGATGGCGCAGCCCCTCGATATTGCGCAGCGCGGCCACGCGGCGCTGCGGTTGCACCAGCACCTGGGACACGAACCAGGGCATGTCCAGGGCCGCCAGGAAGCGGTCGAACAGCTCCGGGCCGCCCTCCCCCTGCGCCACGGCGATGGCCGCGCGCAGGCGGCGTGCCGTGCCCGCGTCGGCCGTGCGCAGCACATGGTTGGCCAGGAAGGCCGACAGGTTCTCGCTGTTGTCGCGGAAATGCCGGATGGCGGTGGCCAGCAGCGCCGCCTGCGACTGGTCGGCCTGGGCCGGATCTTCGTCCAGGCGCGTGCCGCAGAAGAATACGAAGGCCTCGACCATGCGGCCCAGGGTCTCGGGGCTGCGCAGGCTGTCGAAGTCGCGGGTGGCAATGGTCAGCAGGCCGCGCACCAGCAGCACTTCGGGCCGCTGCAGGTAGCTTTCGAAACCGCTGATGCGGTAGGGCAATCCGGCATCGACCAGCGCGTTCTCCAGCAGGATGGACTGGTGCTCGTGCCGCAGCAGGATGGCCATGCCGGCCAGGTTGCGCCGGCCCTTGCGGAAGGCCTGGATGGCCTCGACCACCTGCGCCACGCAGTCTTCCTCGTCCTCGTAGGCCCGCACGTCCAGCGTGGTGGCATGGGTGCCGGCCGATGCGATCTTCTGCCCGGTGAAGCGGCCCGCGCGCCGCGCCAGGCTGTCGTCGAAACGGAAGCTGCTGCTGAGCCGGTAGGCCGCAACGCGGCGCCCGGTGTCTTCGGGGATGCGTCCGCGCAGAAAGGCCGGGTCGGCGCCCATGGCCGAATGGATCACCTGGTGGACATCGCCCACGCCGCAGAAGGACACCGCCGCGGGCTGCAGCAGGCGCCGCAGGATGGCGTACATGGCCTCGTTCATGTCGTGCATCTCGTCCACCAGCAGCAGGCGCAGGCGCTGCGGCCAGGCGGCGGGGAAGGCGTCGGCAACGCCCTCTTCCTCGTCCCGCAGATAGCGCGCCAGATCGTAGCTGGCGTCGCCCGGCCCGCGGAAGGCCGGGTGGTCGGGATGGGCGCCGCGCCGCACCCGTTCATAGGCGTGCAGCACGCGCAGCAGGGTGTAGTCCTGCCCCAGTTGCTCCGCATGGTGGGGGGCCAGCGCGCCTTCCAGGCCCTCCCGTTCCAGTCGCAGCGTGCCCTTGAGCCACAGCATGCGCTCCAGGAAATCGGCGACGAAGCCGGTGTCGCCCAGGGAAGGGAACAGCAGCGCTTCGCGCCAGCGGTCCTCCTGCCGGTCCTGCATCCAGTCGATGGCCTCCCAGACATGGGGCTTGAGCTGCTCGGCCTGGCGCAGCAGCGGCACCGCGGCGCCCTCGATGCTGCGCAGCACCGAGGCCGCGAAGGTCTCGAAGGTGGCGATGCGGAAGGACTGCGCCACCGGCAGCGGCACCTCGATGCGCCGCAGCGCCTGCTGCATGGCCAGGCACGCGGCATCCGTCGCGGTCAGCACCAGGCAGCTGGCGGGCGCGGCACCGCGTCGCCAGGCCTCGGCCAGGCGAAGGGCCAGGGTGGTGGTCTTGGCGGCGCCGGCGTGGGCCTCCACCAGCACGGTGGGCTGCAGCGCGGTCTGGATCGCCTGCTGCTCGTCCGTGGGCACCAGCCCACCCGGCGGCGGGATGAAGCGGGGCGCGGCGGCGTCGATCTCGCTCACAGCGGAGCCCCGGCTGCGCCCAAGGCGGCGAGATGCGTCAGGGCTTGCCTTCAGGCAACAGGCAGGCCTCGGCCACCTGCAGGTCGTTGTCCCGGGCGAAATTCATGACGAAATCCCAGGCCATGGTGTCGTAGTCGCGCAGATCGGGGTGGACGACGACGCATTTCACGCCGTTGAGCGTGGTGGGAATGCACCAGGGCGAATAGCCCAGATGGCTGCCGGGCACGGGGCCGCCGGGTCTGAAGCTGCTCATCACGCCCGCCAGCCGTTCCGCCCAGTCGCTGGGCCGGAAGGTACGGCCATCGCTGGTGATGCCCTGAATGAAAATTTCTTTGGCGGAGAAGGCGACCATCGTGGAGGGGCTTCGGTAAGGCCTGCCGCGGCGGGCTGGGCCGCCACGGGGAGGATGCAGAGTGCGACAGCGTCACCGCTGCGACATCGGGGCCGTATTCTACGGGGCCGCCCCACCCCCTCCTGCGCGCATGGCTGTGATGCGCAATCGTCACCTTTGAGCCTCGCACACCCCCCTAGAATCGCATTTCAGCGGCGCGCGCTTCGCTGAACCCACCCCAATCCCTGCTTCTGGAAGGACCCGCATGACCGCCTCGACAGCGCCCACCTCGCCCCACGTGATGAATACCTACGGCCGCCTGCCGATCGCACTCGATCATGGCGACGGCGTCTGGGTGTGGGACACCGAGGGCCGACGCTACCTGGACGGCCTGGGCGGCATCGCCGTCAACACGCTGGGCCACAACCACCCCAAGCTGGTGCCGGCACTGCAGGAGCAGATCGGCAAGCTGATCCACAGCTCCAACTACTACCACGTGCCCGGCCAGGAAGCCCTGGCCAAGAAGCTGGTGGAGCTGTCGGGCCTGACCAATGCCTTCTTCTGCTCGACCGGCCTGGAGGCCAACGAGGCCGCGCTCAAGCTGGCGCGCAAGTACGGCCATGACAAGGGCATCGCCCGCCCGCAGATCGTGGTCTACGAAGGCGCCTTCCATGGCCGCTCCATCGCCACGCTGTCGGCCACCGGCAACCCCAAGGTGCAGAAGGGCTTCGAGCCGCTGGTCGAAGGCTTCATCCGCGTGCCGCTGAACGACATCGAGGCACTCAAGGCCGCCACCGAAGGCAACCCGGACGTGGTCGCGGTGTTCTTCGAAACCATCCAGGGCGAAGGCGGCATCCACCCGATGCGCTGGGAATACCTGCAGCAGGTGCGTGCGCTGTGCAATGAGCGCGACTGGCTGATGATGATCGACGAAGTGCAGTGCGGCATGGGCCGCACCGGCAAGTGGTTTGCGCACCAGTGGGCCGGCATCCAGCCGGACGTGATGCCGCTGGCCAAGGGCCTGGGCTCGGGCGTGCCGGTGGGCGCGGTGGTGACCGGCCCCAAGGCCGCCAACATCTTCCAGCCGGGCAACCACGGCAGCACCTTTGGCGGCAACCCGCTGGCCATGCGCGCCGGGGTGGAGACCATCCGCATCATGGAAGAAGACGGCCTGCTGGAGAACACCGCCAGGGTCGGGGCCCATCTCAAGGCCGCACTCGAGCGCGAGCTGGGCAGCCTGCCCGGCGTGCGTGAGGTGCGCGGCCAGGGCCTGATGCTGGGCATCGAGCTGGACCGCCCCTGCGGCGTGATCCTGCAGCGCGCGGCCGATGCCGGGCTGCTGCTGTCCGTCACCGCCGACAGCGTGATCCGCCTGGTGCCGCCGCTGATCCTGACCGAGGCCGAAGCCGACCAGATCGTGGCCCTGCTGGTACCGCTGGTCAAAGACTTCCTCGCCGAACCGCGCTAAACCCTTCTGCGCACGCCCGGCGCCGCGGCCTCCAGCCGCGGCGTCTTTCGTTTTCCGCCGAATCCAGCCGAACCCGACGCCATGACCACCGCACCGATCCGCCATTACCTGCAGTTCAATGATTTCACCGCCGACGAATACGCCTGGATCTTCCAGCGCGCGGCGCAGATCAAGCGCAAGTTCAAGGCCTACGAGAAGTACCACCCGCTGGCCGACCGCACGCTGGCCATGATCTTCGAGAAGGCCTCGACCCGCACGCGCGTGAGCTTCGAGGCCGGCATGTACCAGCTCGGCGGCAGCGTGGTGCATCTGACCACCGGTGACAGCCAGCTGGGCCGCGCCGAGCCGATCGAGGACAGCGCCAAGGTCATCAGCCGCATGGTCGACCTGGTCATGATCCGCACCTACGGCCAGGACAAGATCGAGCGTTTTGCCGCGCATTCGCGCGTGCCGGTGATCAACGGCCTGACCAACGAGTTCCATCCCTGCCAGATTCTGGCCGACCTGTTCACCTACATCGAGCACCGCGGGCAGGCAGATGGCAGCAGTGCCCTGACCGACTGCCTCAAGGGCAAGACCGTGGCCTGGGTGGGTGATGGCAACAACATGGCCAACACCTGGCTGCAGGCCGCCGACATCCTGGGCTTCACGGTGCACGTCAGCACGCCCAGCGGCTACGAGGTGGACCAGTCCATTGCCGGCGTGCGCTCGGCCGCCAGCTACAAGGTGTTCAAGGACCCGATGCAGGCCTGCGCCGGCGCCGA
>Ga0116227_10003253_pt1 | contig 36343 bp, 18 predicted proteins | sample S1TSphgellanicum_FD_89693 | JGI IMG/M metagenome (GOLD analysis project Ga0116227, IMG submission 89693) | Host-associated microbial communities from peat moss isolated from Minnesota, USA - S1T2_Fb - Sphagnum magellanicum MG | ecosystem: Host-associated > Plants > Peat moss > Unclassified...
CCAAAAAAAAAAAAAGAAAAAAAGTGGGGTCTATGGAATGATAATTTCTTATGTTGCAATTTTGTGAGGTTTGTTTTGGGCATTGGTTTTTTTCTTTTTCTTTTTCTTTTTTTTCTTTTTTAGTTGAAAAAATCTAGATGGTAGGTACTAGGCAAAATGTCAAAAAAAAAAACCTTCTTATTTTCACCTTCTTATTTCACTAGGTTTTTTGTTAGATTTTTTTAACATCATTTCATTAGTATTTGGTTCCAAATTTTGTTGTTGTTTTTAAGAACATACCTTGGGAGTAATTATTTTATATTATAATTACTTGTTTTAATCAAAATACATTAAATTTAAATACACTATTTATTTATTTATTTTTATTTTTTTTGAAAAATAATGAGCCTAAAACATCCAAAGTTAAAGAAATTACTTGCCCATCCATGTTGAATTTTTTTTAACCCATTAAATTTGATAAATCTTTGATGAAGCTAAATCAAGCTACCTTGTAGCTTTGTTTGGTGTGTTGTTAGATATTCCATTATTGGCATCCATTACAAAGCAATAGCAACATGTGAACAAACCTAGGATCCAAATGGTATCATACAATCTCAAACTTAGAATCTATACACACACAAACATAATGTTTTCCAACAAATGGGAAAAAATGTTAGTAGCTATGATTATTTATAATAATTAATAGCATTAAATGTTTAAATTAATATTATTCAATAATCAATATTATTTCTATTTATGACTATAATTACTGAAAAATAAAAATAATACTGAATTATATGAAGTATAATAATAAATTAATACCAATTATAATATTTAATTATTTTAATTAAAAATGTATATTTATGCATGCCTATAAATAGTTAATAATTAATAATTTATTATTATTATTATACCTAGTTTAAGTTAGTAGGTAACCTACCCTAAGATATTTATAGGTCTTAATGTAATATATTGATCAAAGGCAAGCTAGCATAATCGATATTAATATTAACAACTAGAAATTATCATGATAATACTATATAATATTAATTTATTAATAATTATTATATCACCAAAGAATGTGGGGCATTTGCTAAATAAAATTCCTGAATAAAACATGTCTTTAAAAGGTTTTATTTACCAATATTTGAATATTTTATTTAAATATATTTGGAAATAAAAAATTATATATATAATATTATTTTTAGTTATTGAATAAATATTGAAAATAACTTAATATTTTATTTTCCCAAATAAATCTCATCAAAATCTTAAATTTTTTATTTCTTTTGTACACATATGTAATCCATATGGTTAATATATTTTTCTAACTAGTTTAACTATGGTTAACTAACCAAAATTAATGATTAATTTAACCATGGTTAAATTAGTTTCCTTATTAATTTCACCATGGTTAATTTAGCATTTTAATTCATTTAGTCATGAAGAATTTAGCTTCCTAATTATTTTAACCATGATTAGTTTTGATAAGTTAGCTTACTCATCATTAATTTAGTCTTTTATTTGGTTTAGCCATGGTTAATTTAATCATGGTTAAATTAGCCATAGTTAAATTAGCTTCTTCATTAATTTAATCATGGTAAATTGAGCCTTTTAGTTAGTTTAATTGAAGTTAATTTTGTCAAAATTAATTCAACCATCATTAATTTAACCTCCTAATTGGTTTAGTCATGATTTATTTTAACTTTTTAATTAGTTTAACAATGGTTAGTTTTGTTTAGGTCAATCAAACCATCATAAATTTAACCTCTTAATTAATTTAAACATAGTTAGTTTACCTTTTTAATTAATTTAACCATGATTAATTTAACTTATGTTTAGTTGATGTTCAACTTTAGCTATCCTAGGTTTAATTTTAATTAGGATGGGTTTAGCTTTAGTACTAAAGATATAATATTACATACATAACCTGTGTAAATTTATTGGGTATATTAATTTAGGTATGTATTAATTAAATCATTCTTTTTATGACAAATGTTTATTTTATACACATTTAATTGTATGTCAATTACATACACAATCATATGGCCCAAAAATTATATTGTATCAATATTGTAATTGTAAACATGATCGATCTAATTATAAATGATAGTAATTACATAGTGATTGGTTGCAAACAATATAATTTCTATTAGTGTGTAAGGTTGTTTGTTGTTTTATTGTTGTGATGTATGTTTATAGTTTGTAGAAGATAATATGTGAGATGTGCATGAGTCCAAGGCTTTTAAACCATTTTGAACAACTAAACATTGGTTTGTTATGAGGATTTTTTTACAAAATAGTTCAATTTATCTTGCATTTTCCTCATGGGGTTGAGTTCCAATGTGACAATAGTTTATAATGTGATAATATGCATGTGCAATGCACACAATGTTCCCATTTGGTCAAGTTCAATTTTGGATTCATTGTTTTGCAATGGATGAAAAACTGAAACAAGTGAATTTGTTTTCACCCACCATGGAAAATGTGATCTTGTGTTGATATGTGTTGGCATGACAAATGAAATGAGTGTTGCAAAAGGCAATGCAAGCTTGAGCTACCTTTTGTTGGCCACTTGCACCTTGTGTCATCAAGGTTGCACACATTTTTTTAACATTTAAAAAAGTTTCTTGGGTGTGACATCATGAAAAACTCACCCAAGGGAACATTCTAGTTGAAAAGCTTATGAGGGATGCAAGCAATCATAAGCACAAAAATAATCAACCAATTTCCATCCTTGCATCATGTTTGGTTGTTGTGAAGTAAAAGTTAATTGTAATTAAGATTTAGGGGTTATAGTGTACAATGTCCAAAAATTGTCACTAAAATGGGTTTCAAAACTCAACAATTCAAACAACTTGCTATGTTTTTTCTCATGTGTGCAACTCTTGAAATCTTTGAAAGTGATAGCATCTTGGCTAACATGCCTTATTTACTTGATATTTCAAGTGTCACAACCATAGCTTTAAGGGTTATATAATTAAGGTTAAAAGTTGATGATTAAGGCTAGGGGCATTACATGAAATGAGTTTGGGAGCAAACTAAAACATTATATGAATTAATTATAATGAAAAAAATTCCTATAAGAGATGGGAAGTTTATGGGAATCAATGGAAAAACATCTTTATAACTCTAAGGTGAAATTCCTTGGTTTGGGAATCGGGATTTTCTAAGATATTCAAATGTTTCTAGGTAACGATTTTAAAAATCAAATCACCTTCAAATCCATAAATACTTTTGCCATTTGAAAGATCTCAACAAAGGTTATAAAGAAATGGGTTCACATATTCAAAACATATTTATTTTGAAGGCTTTTGATGTTCCAAATATATAGGAACAATGTCCTAGTTTTGAGACTATCATTTGGGTACTAACTTGAATGGACGTAAAATACCATCTAAAGGGTATTTTTTTCTTGTCTATGAATATGTGAAATATTAACAATCACAAGAAATTTTCTCTTGCAAAATGAAAATCTTATAATCCAAAACAAGAAGGGCATACTAATGAATTATCATGGAATTTAATTAAAGTGGTTGCACAAATATATTTGTGGGGGAAAAATCTTGTCCATGGGGTATTAGACATTATGTTTTCAAACGAAAACTTTGAAAAGGTTTCATCCAATTGGGATCAATTAGTATTATTTAATAAAATGATAATAAATGCATTTTTGATTATTTTGTTGGTTAATTTACATATAACAGGGAACTTTTGAGATGTGAAAAATGCAATGAAATGTCACTTTTTGTGCACCTAAAAAAATATCTTTTTATGTTCATTAGGGCCACCACTTTTCATTGTATTTGGTACAATATATATAACACTCATTTATTTATTTATTATTTGAATTAATCATACAATAGTTGCACCAATCTAATTTATCAATGGTCACACGAAAGATAGCTATGATTTAGCTAAATTTAGATATTTTAAAATTGGTATTTTAAAATATTAATTACCACATTAGTTTGTCAAAAATTGTTCCATTCAAAAAACAAATGCCCACTTTGGGAGTCCAAAAAACTTTTGCCATTTCAATGTAATCCCCATGGACAAATTTAAACTATAATGTAAGGAAAATGGTGGTGTTTTTTCCCAAGCATGGGTTGTGTGAATTTAGGTGAACCAAAACAAATTTATGACAAAAATTGGTTCTAATTGCACTAACCACTTGCATTGTGTAGCTTATATAGGTGAAATAACCATGCAGTATTCATGAACAAGCAAAATTGTGATTTTTTTATAATTCCATCCCAAAGTTCCCACATACCCCTCTTGTCTTATTATGTGAAACTAGGGAACATGCCTTTGGTTCTTCTTACCTTTCACTAATATGTCACTTCAAATAATTACCACCATACCTCATAGGACAAGCTTAAGGGCATGTCACATACACAACAACACATCTTGGGTTTTACAACCAATTTTTTAAATGACTATTTTTTTTAAAAACTACAATTGTAACTACAAGTTGATGTTAATGACTATGTAGTTGTAAAGGACATTGTGGTGCCACATGGCATTATGGTTTTGCAACTATAGTCAATATCACGACTTGATGGTTTCTACACAATTATCAAAGTTTCAAAAATGTATTTTTAATGTATTTTTAATCATCCAAAATTAGGTAATAAATTTTTTTCATTAATTCTTGCAACTTTTCATGAATAATAACAACTTATGGTCATGTGATGTTAACGATGTCACATGCCACATGGCAACAAAATTGACTCGAAGTCGCAACACCTCATGACTTGTGACACTAATTTCACATCATGATTCATGTCATTGATTTTGTGAATTAATTTCATTTATTAACTAGTTGAAAATATTGTTATCCTTCGCAATTAATAACAATTCATGGGTCTTCCATACATTGATGACATGGCATGCCATTTGGTAACAAATTGTCACAAATTTTCATGGTAATCCATGATTTTTTGTGACACTATAAGTTTTTGTGTGTTTTGAATTTATGGCACCAATATTTGTCATGGCATGCCATAATTTTTTTTGTGCCATAAAATTTTTGAATCATAAATTCACATGCATGTGTATGTGTACTAAACAATCTGTTGTTAACTTATAATTATGACTATAATATTAATAGTCATTTTGAAAAAAGTGACACGCCACTCTTTGATTTTTTAACTACTTAACATATTAGCCTAGGTTAATATACCTATTAAGTTAACCTATGTATGTAGGCTACTTAGTAAAACCTATTTTGTAATATAGGCTACCTTGTAAATTACTTAAATAAACATACAAAATTTACTACATTTAACATGTTTAAATATACCAATAATAGGTTACCATATTAATAGATTAACCTGAGTATGTTTATTTAGGAACCTAGCTTTAGGTTTTTTACCAAATCAACTTAGGCAACCTCATTATAAGATATTTTATCAAGTTTGTAACCACCTCAAATTTGTGCAACTATATGCAATTATGATGCAACTAAATGCGACATGATGTGACATAATTATCATAGTTTTTAATTTAGCCTAAAAATGTCTAGGTTAACTTAGGCTAGGTTAATAAATAGTATATGTTGACAAACTAATTCATCTTAAGTCAACCTTGGGAGGTTGGTATAGGCTAGGTTGGTAAGTAATAAGTAGGTTGACCTAAATCAACCTAAGGTGCCCAAAGTTAATTCAAGGCTAAAAATTTTGAGTTTTATAACTTTGTGTTAAATATAATTAATATAAAAAAATGTGGTAGTGTAATGGATGAGGATTTGAACCCCAAAATGAAGACGAGGGGTTCAATCTTCATTCTTGCAACTTATGATACTTAGGCTTTTTGGGCTAAGAATTCAATATTTGTTTTTAATCTAGGCTGCCTAACTTAGGTTAGGTAGTTTAAATAGCCTTACATAAATAGTTAACCTAAATATGTTAAGCTAGGTTGACTTTTAGCTAGGTGGCCTAGGCGAACTAAACTAGGTTGCCTACCTTAACTAGGTTATGTTAGGTTGACTTTTGGCTAGGTGAACTAGGCTAAGCTACCTACCTTAACTATGTTATGTTAAGTTGATTTTTGGCTATGCTAACTACATGGGCTAAACTAGGTTGATTTTTGGTCATGTGCAATGGTTCGTAACATGTTTGCAAATTTTTGACACATGTCATCCATCCATCAAAATGTTTTTTGTAATATTTAGTTGAATAAAACAACTAAGTTGATATGACATACATTTTACATGTCATACCAAGGTTAATGATGACATGAAATTTCCACTATATAAAAAAATTAATCCTAACCATTAAAATAATTGGATTTTGCAATTGAACATCCATTACCACTAAATGGGTAAAATGACATGGGTTCAACAATTCAATAGTCACTAGTTGCATATGTCCTCTCTAACTAATGTGTAATTGTAAAGGTTAGTCACAAAACCCAAAATATGTCATTATGATATAATTTGCTCAAAAATTTGTTATGTTTGGTGCATCAATTTCATCACAAGGAAAAGACATTCAAGAACCTAATGATGATATTTGCAAAAAATGATAATATTTGTTTCAAGTTTTTGTCTTATCAATTTTGTCTTGTTTTTTCTATCAAAATTGTTTTTTCTTCTACTATATTTTCATCATAAGTCTCATTAATTTATTCTGTCAAATGAATTTGAATTGTCAACAAGTCATAACGTTTAGTTTCCAAGGTTTTGAATTTAGGTCGTAGTTCATAAAGTTTTATTTCCTTTACATCAATCACCATTTGAGTTTTATCATTGTCCATTAACAATCTTGGTTTATTGATTTGTATAACTCATTAAAACAAATGTTATTGTATACATAATACATGCATGTTCTACTTTTTCATAATTTCATTTGTTCAACTTTGGGTTCATTTCATAACATGGAATGAAAATTGTCAAAAGTATTTTGTCAAATTAGAAGTCCAGCAGAGAAAATAATAATTAAAAGAATGAATCTTCCATTTTTAATTAAAGTTGAAAGTTCAGATTCTTCATACCTTATCACATTAAAGCACCACTACAATTTGTTGTTGGTGATTTTTTCTTTGGGAAAAGGTAATTTGTTTGTTGTCATTATCCCTACATTTCAGTTCATCAACCATTTACTTTTATTGTGCTTGTGCAAACATTATATTAATTGGTTGTTTGAATGTAATAACTTTGACAATTCAACTTCACAATTGGTGGTTATTTCAAAGAAATTATTTATGACTATGTCAAGTTTGTAACATGGCAAGGTTTTTTTGCCCAAAAAACTATTTGATATATAGCTTGTAGGTCTTTTGGTTTAGAGATAACCAAACTTTCAATCTTGAAAATTGAAAAAATTGGAACTAAACATGTTCTTTGATTTTGATTTTACTAAAAATAACCATAATCAATGGCATTTATTTTAAAGCATTTAAAAATGTGGAACTAGTGATTTTTTTTTCTAATTTGAATAATTACACAACACTAATATATGCCTTGCAATACATATAAGCAAATAAATGTTTTAAAACCCTTTTTTTTCATGTGAAAATTACATTTTGTCATGAACAAAAACAAAAAAAATGTTTATACATTTCATGATATTTTAATCTTGTGATACAAATTAATGTGCACATTTATTACTACCATATGTATATATTGTTGATCACATGCACAACATTTTATTTTTTTTGTGTAAGCACTTTAAATATAATTATGCATGACAAATTAATTATGGTAATCAAGTTTGTAAATGTCAATCTTACATGCTAAATTTGTAATTACAAGGTGTATGCATGGCCTTTTAGTTAAGAATGAAATGTAAGTTTACATGGTTGAATATTTGTGCTTGTGTATAATCTTACATGCAAAACATTAAACATTAATAGATTTTTTTAATGTAATCTTGGAAACATTCTTTTTTTAATTTAATAGAAATTACAAGCTTGAAAATATTGAACAATATAATTCTAGCATAATACCTTGGAGAGTCACCACATGTGTTCATTTTTTCATTAGGTGCATCAAAGAAGGCATTGTTCAAGGGGTATCATGTGATGGAGTTTTAATTTTCTCACTCTATTATTATTTATAATTATAATAAATTCAAATATTTAAACAACCCTAAATTTAATTTTAAAATTATGTTTACATTGAATTTTGGCACCATATAATTTTTTCATTTAAAACTTTAATTGAAGATGTGGAAAGTGATGAAAGAAAAAAGACAATTGTGTGCAAGTAAAAAAACATCATGCATAAAATGTCCAAATTTAATTAGGACGACATTAACAAACAAAACAATACCAAATCACATTTCAAATAATGAAAACCATGTTTGACACCCACAAAGTCATTACAAACAATAAACATTCAAATTGTTTCCATAGGAAAAAATGATACAAAAAATTGAAACTTTTGGGTTCTATAATAAAAAATAACAAGGTGTGAATTGCAATCCAAAATATAAATGGATCATTAAGTTGCTAGATTTGATCATTCATCAACTCCATTAATTTTTCCTTGTTAAACACAAATTAACTAAACCCAATTTTTGTTTTAAAATTAAAACCCAGTGATCGGAGAAAAAAAAATTGGATTAATCAAAAGTTATTTTATGTCAATTTAAGAATCTCATAATTAAAAGTAAAAATTTTACTTGCATTTTATCTTCCTTAATTTTTTTTAAAAGAAAATAAATAAATAAAAATTCAAAATGATACATGATGTAATGTATTGCTAGATATTTTTGTATATGGTGTAATGCATGATGCAAACATGTTTATCAAACAATTTTAAATTTTTTCAAAAATTTTAATAGTTGAAAAATTCAACTAGTACAATGATGGTTAATAAATTCATATTCACATAATATTAATAAACACTAATCCATGGCTACATCCATGATTAGGTTGGTAGATGTTTAAGACATTATATGATTACATGATTACATACCCTAGGATGGGAAAGTGTAGATCGAATTACCTACGAGTACTTAGGTCGCTAGGTATACAAAAAGCTACCTATGTTAATTTAGGGTAACTACTTATAAGATAGGTTTAACTTAATTAGGTAGCTAGGATAATCATATTTTTGGAGGCTATTAACCTAGGTATCCTAAAGTTTTTATGTGAAAGTTACATCAAAAGGATTTTTTCCAAATATGGGGATCATTCATTAAAGTTCATAAGTTATGCACAAATATATATGTAGTTATTTGCAAATCCAAATTCTATTAACTTTTTGGTTGTTATAAATAGACTCATATTAATTATTTCTATTTTTATTTTCCCATAATGCATAATGCAAACATGTGCATCAAGCAATGTGTTCTAGTGCCTGTAAACGTGCATCTTTTGTGAGGTGAACAATTCATGGGGAATATTTTAAAATAGTATGGGAAAGGGGTTCAAGGACTTGCAAGTCTACCAAACATTTCACTCATGATAGTGCTACATATAACATGTCATTTCTCTTTGGGTTTTGTTGGGATGGATGTAAAAGTGGTCCAAGGATAGCTCTTGAAAGGGTTAGTCCTTGGCATTTGTCAATTGTGAGAACAAAGGTAGGGATGATGAAAATTTGTTCAATAGAAAGAATGAAACTTTGGTTGGAAGTTTGATGAATAAATCCCATTCCAATATTGGGTGGATGCCAATAACTACAATCTTTGGCTTAGAGGACAAAGAACATATCATGTTTGATATCCTTTGGCATCTTTTTATGTTAATAGCTACATCTTTAGGAAGGTTAGACTCTTGACTAACCTAGTTATCAAATACACTTAAATGGAAGGTAACTAGATTCTCAAACTCATTTTAATTTTTGGTTGTATGCTTCATAATGTAATATGTTACATCATGTCCATCTTTGCATTACTTCACATTACCAGTGATGATGGATTGATGAAAATATGTGTTGATTTTGCTATATTTAATATTGATTAAAAAATCAATAATAAAAATTGAAAACTTTAGTCAAATTTTGAAATAAGAATTAAATGAAAATAAAATTCCCAAAACCTCACTTGCAAAAAAAGGTTGGTCACAAACAAAATGTAGTTAATACTCAAGAATCACATAATACATCATAACAACAAATATGTGTGTTGTGGAGCTTATTTGAACAAAGTTTAAAAGTACAATATTAATATTATTAAAAAGCAAAAACAAACACAATGTGACTCATTAGAAATTAAATTGTTGATGGTTTAAAAGTATAATATAATTAAGTGATCATTCCAGTAATTATGTGTCATCCCAAAAAAACATGGACCTTAGAGTCTTCTTAACCTATATTGAGGATGTTTGATTTTTTATATGGTTTTTTTCAAGGCCTTGAGAAATAGTTTACAATTTATGGAATATTCCATGCCAAACCCTGTTAAACCTTAAATCCCTCAAACCATTTATTGAATTAGTTCAACAAGCACATAAACATTTTTTTTTACAAAAAAATTATCTTTTTTGCATTCATTTTTTATTTTTAAAAATCAAACAAGATTGAACAATATTTTTATTTACAATTTCCTAAGCTACCCCATCTCGAAACACATATGCACACTTTCTTTCTTTCACTATTTGATGTGTTTTTAAATTGGGTATGGGTTCTAATGATGTACTTCCTTCTTCATCTACCACTATTTTTTTTTCCTTTGATTCCTTCCTTGTATACATTTCACCTTCTTTAAGTACATTAGCACAGACCACAACTTCTATCCAAGGTTTAGAATATCCTTCCCAAGTGGGCTGAAACTAGAAATCTTCAAAAGTTCCTTTTTTCGCAAGTCTCTCATGACTTTGTAATTCGCTTTCAACTTGCAATTTCTCTCGTAAATGGGTGCAAACATACAAAAGTAGGCCAAAAAATATATACTTTGCAAGTAGAAAACACAAAATTGTCAACTTTGAAACATAGAAAGTAATTCACTTAATTTTTAAAAAATACAAAAAAAACTACATGAATGTATGTAGGATGGTATGGATATGTTTTTTAAAACTTAAGATTTTGTGTTTCCTTTTTTTTCAACCTATTTTCATTATGCTTTCCAAATTTATGCTATTGTCCCATATTGCACAAAATAACATAAAAGTATATTAATTAATTATCATTTAACCAAAAAATTCATATATCCTACTTTCAAATTGTTAGAGGATTGTTTTGACATAGTATATGCAAGTATTAGTGTTTGGGTTCATATAAAAAATCATGTTTTAAACACATAATTTTGTTAATTTGGAAAACTACTTAAAAAAGGCTTCACATTATCATAATTGAAATATTCAAGTTTCAAAAATAATGTATCAATATGCATGATAAATTAAACATCAATATCACAACATTTGAATAATTTGATTTTGAAAAATTATTATACATTAATTTGTGATAAATAAATAAAGATGAAAGTAATAAAATACATGAAATATGACCATATATGGTTTATTTAATATAGCAAGTACATTCTAAAATTTGTAGGATTATTAAAAGCCTTAAAATTTAAAAATGCAAACTCTACTTTTCACCTACTTTTACTTTTTGAGCAAGGATCACCAATTGGCCTACTTTAGCATTCTTATGCCCAAACTCCATTCAACAATCCTATCACGATCTCTCTTGCCATAAGTTACCCAACACTAATATTATTGTTGGATGGTGTACAATTCCCATCATTCTTCCTAACTAAAGAGTTGCTCCAAAGGCCAATTTTTCCTTAGCCTTAACATCATAGGTTGACGAGTGCACACCCTAAAGTTGACAACTAAACTTCAATCCTTAATTGCATTAGTTTTCTAACCAATGCCAACTAAGAAATTAAAAAACAATATTGAAAATTTTGATTTTAGAATTGAAGCCAACTTATTTCTCTAGTGCATATTAGTCATTACATCATTTAGAGAAGTTTAACTGCTTAGAGAAAGTAAACAACCCAAGGGAAATGGCAACAGAAGTAATGAAATTACATAAGTAGCAAACAAATGACAAAATTTACCTACTTTAACCATTCCAATGCTCCATTTTCTTTTGTTGTGTAATCATTTGCTTGAGAACAAAGAATCAAGGTTCATTTTCCTTAGCCATTTTACTAGTCATTGAGTTTCAACACCAAAGATAAGGTTTTGCTAAATAGATGAATATGTGCAACTACCATAGGAATTGTTGTTACAAGCACTGCCGGTGCTAATTTTGTATGTTTTGTCAATTTTGATAGTTGGGAATTGGAGATTGTTCAACCAACAAGAATGGCTAACAACTAGTAAACATGATTTTCCCATCACTGCCATTATTCTGTTTTTTAATCAAGGTAATGTTTCTTCCAAACACTCAAATGATAATACAATAGTTGTGAGTCTTTCATGGGGTCTTGCCATAAAAAATCTGAAAAGGAGGAGGGGTTTGGGAAGAGTAGCACTGGGCAAAAAGATGACACAACATAAGTAGATGAAAAAAGTTTTCCACCTTTTCTCCCCAAAGAAAAAGTAGATTTAGAGGAAAATATTAAGCTCCCAACTACAGCACCACTTTATAGGTTTTGTTTGAGCCTTTTTCTTGGGTTCCATTTCCTCCATTTCATCATTATCTTCCATGGGAAAGTTGCTTCTAAAATCAAGTACTAAACCTTAATCATCACCCAACTTATGGGAATCTTAAAAAATTGGCTTAGTAGTTTGTGAGATTTGTCATATTGTTAAGAAAATTTATGTTGCCATGGCATACTTTTCCAATGGCTTGTACTTTTTCTCCAGGGATGCTACTTCGTAAGCAATGAGCACATGAGCGTGAATAATGAACCCAAGGGAATCTTTTTAGGAACATCTTACTAAAGTCAACATAATATTATTTGACACAAAGGACAAAATATATGGTGACATGGAGGAACATTTTGCCACATGTCATGGATGAATGATTTTTTTGGATGAAGAAAATGCATGATAAATAAAATGGATGAACTTTCAAATGAACATTGGCAACAAATCAAATTGCATTTTCCCCCCTTCTATTATTAATTTTTCTAATCTATACCTGAAGTTGCATTTACTCCACCCTTACTACTTAGCTAAATCCTTTCTACCTTTACCATGTCTTTACATTTATTCCACTTTTACTGGATTATATGCCATTGATTCATGTGGACATTTGACATAGTGTTTTTGTTCAATTCAACATAAATATAAAAATCTACTAAGGTTGGTGCGTCATGTGTTGAAGCAAAAAAAATGTTTTTAGCACCTTTATTAATAATCATGCCCCCTGGTTTTAGACATGTTTTATGTGGCAGATTATTATTTATCAGTAGAAGCATATTTTATATTGCCACATCATTCATGGTTGTGGCCATCTTGGCCGTTGTAATGGGAGACAAATTAAACATTGTTGTAACACGAACTTGTTGGCAAAACAAAGGTGGTTAAATATAATAATTATCTATACAATACAAAAATCTTTTGACAAAAGATATTTCAACCATTCTAACAACATTATTATGAAGGAGTTTTTTTTAAACACATTGAAAATTGATGCACAATTTGTAGATGTATATTATAAAAGGTTAAGTAATTAAGGACATAGGAATGTAAGAAGAAAATGTGAGAAATTGACAAGTACATGTTATGAATATCAATTTACAACCTAGTAATGCCATTTTCCATATAAAATATAATTGTCATTGTAATTAAATTCAATAGGTCTGTGGCCGTTGTTACACATGTTAAGATATTATTGTAATGCAATGCAAACCATGTTCTAATCATTAGATAGGTGGATATTTAATCTATGAATTTTTGTGCACACATTTTGTGATGTCGTGAGTTTTTTGCACAATTTCTCCACTCTTAATTGTTTTGCTCGATTTTGAAAAAGACATTGAACATGGCTTGTTGAACTCCTCAGGATTTGGACTTGTACCCTATTGTTGGGAAGAAAGAAATGAAGTCCATTGATGTAGAATACCAAGTACAAGTTAGATATTGGGTAACAAGGAACCATTTGTAGGACTACAAAATCTATGCAATGATGATTTGTATGTTTGATGAGGACTTTCTGAATAATTTATTATAGCCTTTAGGAAAAAATCCATGGTCAACACACTTGACAAATTGGAATTACTAAACTCGACTTTTGAGGTAGTTCGATTATCTATTGGGATTTGCGTTTCCAAATAAATATTCCTTCAATATTGCCATCAACAAAAAGTGACCAAAAAGGAGACAAGTGTGAATCACCAACATTTGTTTATTGCAGGGAGACATACACAATGGTGCCACTAATGCAAGCCTTTAAACTCCACTAAGAATGCAAGGATCTTGGAGTGACGACATTGAAATGTTAGAAACTCTAATAGAATCATCCAGGGGAATGGACGACAAACTAGGTCCAAGTGTCGAAGGTTCTTCATAATATTACCATAGACAAGGCCATTGACATCAATCACATCTCAAGACCATGAGAAAGCAATAGAGAAGTATAAAAGTTTCATTTGCAAGACCTTGAAATGAACCAAAATTGTTGAAATGAAAAAGACAAGCTGGTGTAGGATGTGTATTGGTCTTTATGTGTTTGGTTATTTGATCATGGTTGTTTGACAAGTAATGCATTTAAAATTTTCTTTCAAGAGTTGACAAATGAAAATTATGATGACTTGAACAATTGCAACCAAAAGATAACCATAGGAAAGTAAGTTATAAGAAAATCAAACAAACTAACAAATCCAATTAGAAACATAATTTTTTTTTCCATTACTATCTTAGAAATTTGTATCTGGATTGAACTAAATGGAAATTCTATTCATTATATGAAACATACTTTAAATAAAACAATTGACTCTAGGTTCCACAAATATATGTTGAACATTGATGCAATGTAGGATATAAAAGGAGAGATGGATCGGAATATGTATGGCCATTTAGAAACAAGACAATTCGAAAATGGCATCAAATATAATGAAAATTACATTCATAAATGGAGAACACATTCCACACAAGATTGATTTAAACTACAATAAATATATAAAACAAAATTCCATCTCCTAATGTGGTTATTCACTATTTAAATTTGAAATTTATTATCAAGTAACCACAAAATTTATTGGAAATTATTATGTATTGTTATATATTGTTTATATATTTTTAAAGTATTATTAGGTATAATTCCCCACTACAGGGCATAATAATCATTATTCATATTTACAATATGAATAATTATATACATTTGTGTGTCATGTTGCTAAACTAACAAAATTGAAAGGATTGATCAAATCCCAAAAAAACCATTTGATCTATAAGCAGCATCAACATAAGTTATTTTTGAAAATCTCCAATTTTATAATTTGAAATATGTTTCCAAAAAAATGTACATTGAAACTTTGGATAGAAATATTCTCAAACATAAATGCAACATTGAAAAAAGGAAGAAAACATATAATCTTTATTTGGCATCCATATAATGTGTACAAGCCAATATGGAATTCCAATTGTATAGAACCCAATTCTATTGCAAAATTTCACAAATGAAAAGGATGGCTTGATTGAACATTCCCAAGAATCATATAAAGTTTGAAATCATTTTGAAAGCAATGATATATTAAATTATCTTTTAAATAAATAATAAGTTTTAAATTTTATCTCAGAGAATTAATTTTTTCTTCTATAGGGACAATTTATGAAACTTTGGATTTTCCTTGATGTGTGCTTTAATCACAAGGTAGAGGTTATTTTTACAACCCAAATTATTTAATGTGGAAACTTATGCAAAAACAAATAATAGCTAGAGAACATGGAATTGTATGGGTAGAATATATAACTGATCCCAAAAGTAGGATTCAAATTGGAGAGGGCATTTCAACAAATAACATTATACTATTAATCTTGTTTGACAAAGTTTTTTCCAACATTGTGGTATGTATAAGCTTTGACACAAACATTACAAGTGTTCTAAGAAGGTGAATTAAAAGGAGATTTGAATGAAAACATGCATAAAAGGAAAGTCTAAAGCAAAACATAAAAACATCATTAGAGCTTCCAGCCAACATGTTCAAAAACCCAATGATCCACCCTTGAGCTCAAAAACAAATCCTAAACATCTTCTAATGCTTCATCATCGATGAAAGTTTTAACTCCTGGATGGTAACCTTGGGAAATTATTCATGAAAGAGGTGAAGCCAAGGATTCTAAAATTAGGGCTTGAGCCTCGGCATATGGTGGTAGCATAAAAAAAATGGTAGGATCTCAGAGCATTTCATCCTCCTTGAATGAAAGGAAGCTCTTAAGTGAAGATGACACTTTACAAATAAAGAGAAAGGAAAATGTGAGGTATGCAACTTAAAGAATTGAAGGAATGCATAATATTGATGTAAGTGGACAACTTACTCACAATCAAGCAACCTCTCGGAGTGTTTCTTGATAAGAAAATCAATATCGAAGCTATGAACATGCTCGGTGTCAGGCTCGAGCGTGGCCATTTTAATGAGAGGTTCTAACACCTTCGTAAAAACCTTCATATCTGATTCCAAAGCTAGGATGTGGTGCCCAAGGCTTTGACAGGCCCTACCTATGTTACCTGCAAGGTGAAAGATGGTTAGACAATTTTTTTGATGTAGGGAATATGAATGAAAATTTTGAAAAGGAACGTAAACATGTGGATGTAGATAAATCCGCAACAAAGGATCTTGTTTTGGAATAAACGTCGATCAAGGCTAGAATAGTAGGAGGATGCATTTCCTTTGCAACCCTAAAAGGTCTGCTGGCCTTGGATATAGACATAGCTACCTTATCCATCTAATTATACAATACGTCCTCATTCTGAACATCAATAGAGTTGTTCAGAAATTCATCTGATGGTGAGGAAAAGACAAATCTCCTAATGCCCAAGGAGCTTGCATCAGGGACCCTAATAAGAATAGTTACACGGTTGAGGAGAGTCTGCAACATTAAAGTCATATTTCAAATAAAATTTTAAAAAAGAAAAATACAAATAGAGCTTAGTGGATTGAGATGGAACTTTGAAAGATGGGTCTTCATTGCTTGTCAATGGTAATGAGTTCACCAAAACCCATTTCATTTTTATCTAGAAGCCATAATTCTCAATATAAAACTTGATTTTTAAAAAAACTTTGAGGTCATTAAGGTGAAATAACAAAACAACCCCATCAAAGGCCAAGAAAATCTAAGCAAAATAAAAAAACTCCAATAATGTACTCATCAACTTTTTTGTTCCATGCAGGAATGTCATTTGGGTCCTTGGACATGAGAGGAATAGGGAAGTTTCCTAGAACGTCTATAAAGATAAGTTGAACCTTGCCATTAGGATTCATATGCACAAAAAAAAGAAAAAAGTTAATGCATCCAAGAAAATTTATTAAAATTATGTTATAAAGGGAAAAAAATGTAAAGTAAACACACCTTGTGAATGGACTTAAAAATTGTTTCATACTCCAGGGGCCAAGTCCAAGATGATATATTGGTTGCCACAATGGAATGCCAAGAGAATGGGAGGACCATGTGGTGGAAGCTAGGATGACACTCCCAAGCTCCTTGATAGACTCAAATGTGAGTCTAAGGTGAAAATAACATAAAGATAATGAGTTAGGGCACATTTCTTAGCTTGTAACATTTCTGGGGTAAAGGGGCGCGTTGGGTTCTGAGATGGGGACTAAAAAAAGTGATAAACAATTCAATCACTCACACGGACCTACATAAACCAAACAACAAGTTGGTTAGTGCGTAGTTGGAACATTTTTGGTGCATGGACGAGCCACGAGCAAACACAAACTCACAAGATTCACCACAGCTCGGACTTGGGGGAAGCCACCACCTTCCCCCTCATAGTATTCTATGTGCCTGGCCACAGGGTTAGCGTGCAAATGTCATTTTGTCCCGGGACTCCCAACTTGGGACTCTTGAAATTCTTGAAATTGGGACTTCACGACTTTGGAGACCTATAACTCTGTGTGCAGACCTCAAATTAAAATGAAATCTAAAGAAAAGTTGTAGCCCTTGTTGAAAGCTTTCCAATGGTATGTGGCGCCACACTTGCACACAAGGAAATCAAAGCGATTTTTAACTTTTAATGGTCGAGAGTCAAACTGGCAATTTGACTCCCGGCCATTCTTTTGGCCATAACTTGTGTTTTAAGTACTCATATGGGTCATGCAAACCCATTTTAGACATCTAAGTTCCAAGATCATTCCAATGATATAAGGAATTATTCAATCCAATGAATTTTGTCCCTTGCAATTGCCCTTTGAAAATTTGGGAGTCTATCGAGACTCCAATTCCCAAAATGGAAGTTCATATCCATATTTTGTCCGTACCCTTATTGTCTTGAATGTGCCTTCATTCTCCTTTTATTTATAGATTAACTTCAATGTACCCCTCTTAGTTTCATATAATCTTTTACAAAACAATGGGGCCAGAAAGTACATTAACCATTAGTTCCATTTTTGGAGGTTCTCATTGCTACCGAGCATACTCTATTTTATTTGATGGATTGGAATGGGTTAAATGTGTAAAAAAAGGATTGTTATAACATTCTTGGATTGTATTCATAATGACAATAACTATTTACGTTTGTTCAACTATCCCATTATTCATTATACCTAGATATTTCCATATTTATACATATGAACATTTGTTTTGGAAATTTTGTCATGGCTCTTCCAATTGTTACATAATTACATAACAACTTTCAATAAAATCATTAATGAATTTGGAGGGTGGACTTTTTTTTTGTAATCAGGCTTTCAAAATGTTCCCTGAGGTAGATATCGTAAGGTTTTAAGATCCAAAGGATGGAAAACATAACCCAATCAAATCTTTGAAAGTGAGGGAATTATTTTGTAAAGGAGAGAATTACTTCGTACGACATTGATTATTTCGGTTGTTACATAATGTAAATCCATGCTATAAGGGAATTATTATCTAGACACAACCGGGCTTTACCTTCAATGCTCACACAATAACAACAGGGACTTACCATTTACATAACACTGTAATTTAGAAGGTTTCAATTTGCAACACTCAAACTGACATCTTATTGGGTCTTGTGCACTATCCTACCTTTTTCATTTAACATAATTAGTTGAATGTGCATTTATGAGTTGTTTCATTCCAACCTATCCATTGGTCTTATTTGTTAATCGTTGATATTTTTTTATAAAAAAATAATTTTGTTGAAATTGTTCATAATACAAGGGTCATTACACTAATAAATTCTATCTTGTGACAAAATATCCTTATACTTTTTTGAGCCCTGCATCGCTATGCACTACTAGTGACTTCAAATCATGTAAATGAAAAGACACATGTTGATGGAGAGGGAAAAAGATGAGTTAACAATAAAATGGAGGTAGTTATTAAGAAAGGTAAGAAATAATCGTTAAAAAAATTATGAAGAAAGGGAAATAGTTATTAAGAAAAAACATTGTAATTAAGCTTGAAAATGAGGCAATTTTTTTTGGAATTTTTTTGGGAATGGTCTATGGATGACCTTACGAAGGATTCCAAAAATTCCCATAGATAACAATTCCGATTAATCATCATTGGAATTTACTTTTTCACCTTTTTCCTTGATGTTCTCTTCTTCTTGCAACATTCTTCGACATGTTCAATGTTCATGGTGGTGAACTAAATTGTTGCTGTGTAGTTTTAAAAGAAATTCCTTGTTGTCTTCTTAGTTTTGTACTCTTTTACTTTTCTTTCTAACAATTTGCAATTTGTGATTAGAAATGGCAACATTTTATGCTAAAGGCAAGGTTGACCTTATGATCTTAATTGATGATTCTGGGAACGTAGGAATCCTCGAAAAATGTTTTTTTTATATGTTTGGTTTTTAACATGGTTCTTTTCATATCTCTAGATATGATGTTTATGATGACAATAATGTTGTTAAAAATTCAATATACTAGGAGTTTGTTTAAAATCCTAATGGGGTCCACTGTGATGTCAAGGCAGGGAGGTATAGGATTGTTGCCAATAACTTGATATAGTGTTATCAAGGCATAATCCTCACCCCATGTATAACTACATATGTGGTGAATTTGGCACTCGAGGTTTCAATTATGAAGCATGAAGTGTCGGACAAGGAAAATACTATAGTTTCATCTTTGCATTTCCTTTAATCAACCTTTATTGATCTTAGCGACTCCTTTGATGAGGATGTTTGCCTACATGTGAGTTTTGACGTGAATGTTTCTAATTCTTTTTTCGGCCCCAAGTTCGAATGTGTACCTTATGCAAGATGTGCCTTCAAATTATAATTAGGTTTAGGGTTAGAGCTTCAAAATTGTAATAAATTGTTTAAAAATAATGTTTGTTGCATCGCATTCATCAAACGAGTTGAAGTCATTGGACTACAACAAGATCAAAGTCCAATATGTTTCTTCTATGCCCATCACATTCAACGATGACATCATCTTTGAATTGTTGCCCATTTGTTTTCCAATTGGCCATTATGGACAAATGCAAGGCATGGACCACAAGTATGATGATCATGCTTGGTGCAAGGTGAAAACCTCCAACATCAAAAATAATTTTAGCTTGGGATTTATAAGCACAAGGTGCTTAGGCACTTGCGTTGTGATAATGCTTCTTGCAAGCATTTCCTCCTTTCTATTGTCCAAAACGAAGTAAGTTGGATTCGTGATTCTGCCCAAATTTCCTTGGTTGACTAGTTTGCACTAGGACCTATTGTTTGTATAGTTGTGTGCAGGTTTTGTGTTGCAATTCCTTTTTGAGTGAATACCTGCCCTTGTTGGATGTATTATGTTATCCACAAATTTCAATCCCTTTCAAGAGTTACAATTCACCTTGGCACACATGAGCACCATGTTGTAAAAGGTATGTGGAGGGAGTCTTTAAAATAAATCAAAGTTTTGGTAGAAGGTTAGGTTTTTCATACCTTTAACTCCAATTTTTTTACAATCGCCTTGAATGTAAGTAAAGCCTTTTTGGCACATCATTTGTTCAATGAGAATGGCAAAGGACCTATGGAAATTCTTCAAGGTGAGAAACTTGACAAGGTGACGGACAGGTTGCAGCCCTTGTGTTTTCCCAACATTTGGAACCTCATTGCATCCTTTAAGCACAATGCTAGTATTAGAGGCCCCATGGATAACATACTTTTCCTTGAGTTGAAAAGTCCTTATGATTACATCCAAGATAATTGTTTCCTTGGACAAATGGTTAGGCAAAAGGGTCAAAACATAATCAAAGGAGCCATAAAGGACGTTGAATGTTAGATTTTGTCATAAAAGATTAGAGATTTATTTATTTATTTCCATTTGAAACTATGGTAATCATGGCGCGTTATTTTTTTTTAACACACATGAATGTTAAGAAAATCAAATTTAAAATCCATTTAATCCAATTTTAAATTTTGGTTTAATTAAGGACTTTTGAAAATGAAAATTTAAATCATTAAAAAAGGACATTTTTACAAAGGACTTTCAAAGCAATCATATGATAGAAGTAAATTGATGGTAAAAAAAAAAGATGATAATAACTTATTAAAATGCTAAAGAACATTCATAATTTCTAAAATGTGGATTTTTACACTTAAAAATTCAAAACTAAACCACATATAAATGGGGTATAATGTATATGATGTACTGAACAAAGTTGTAGTTTATATTACATTAAGTTCAATTTTTAAAAATAAACATTTTTTGGTATGATTTCAAATTATCATCATTTTTCAAGGTGAAACATAAAATTTGCAAGGAATTTGTACATTTTTACAAATTCATATTTATTACAAAATGATTAAGAATTTTTTTTGAGTTATTGGGGCAATAATAATCATTTTTCATAACAAGTTGCAAAAAAAATCATTTGTATGAAAAAATTATTTTGGGAAAAAAAATGTCATAACCGTAACATTGGGTTCCCAACTAAGAGTGAAGTCCAAAGGCCCATGAGGGCAAAAATGTGTTTAGGTGTGAAACACACTTTCACAAATGAGGGAGTGTAAGGGATGAAGCCCAATGACTCTCAAATGCACTCCCATTTTGGGAGTTACATTTGTGCGAGAGTTGCAAATGTTTAGAGCGTTCGTTGGAAGGGCAAACAAAAACCAAATGGGACCCCCAAGATACCATTAGAAAGTTCTTGAAGTGTAAATGCTTAAAGTGCCCTCGCATTTTTCATGTAGACTTGATTTGCATGAGTTATGATAAAAAAAAGGGTCAAAACTCAAATTGGGAATTTGACTCTCAACCACAAATCCCTTGAAAGAAGGGGTCAATGAGGTCTGATTGGAGTGTGCTATACACCTTTGAAAATATATTTTCAAGGGATATCAAATATTGTCCTCGCACTCTCAAAAATAAATTTGATTGGAGAAAGATATAAGCTTTCAAAGTTTTGGGATAACAAGAGTCCTAGTTTTGAGTCTCTCACTTGGGAGTTTCAAGGAAAAGTGACATTTGGATGTAATCTCTATGGAAAGGCACATAATATACTATAGGGAAAGGAGTAGTGCCTTCTCCCAAAGGTTGGGGGCCGTGTGAAACTTGTGCTTGAGGTTGTCCTTACTAAGTCCACCACACCACTTTCATTCGACTTGCACTAGCCGCTTTCTTTTTTTTGGTTGTGTAGGTTGATATCATCGTGAACTCTCGCTTGAGAAATCTTTCTAGTCCCATCTTAAAGCTCTAGCACACCCTCCTACCCCCAAAGTGTTACGAGTTAGGGAACGTGCCCCAATTCTTTTTTTCTTCCATTGTTTCATTTTGGGATTCACCTTTGGGTCCTTAAAGGAGTTTGGGGGTGCATCAAAATACATGTTTGACGGATGTAAAGTAATGTTTTTGGCTCCTTTGATTGCATTTTGACCCAAAAGGTGTTTCTGTTTAAAATGTTGTTTTATGGGTTAGTAAGTGGGGTTGATTTGGTGAGGCACATGCAACTTGGTGGTGATTTGTAAAATTGTTAGTTGATCTTTGATCATGTCAAGCGTGTTCATGAATGGACCACCATGGCTTGTCATGTTTATGACCCAATGTATTACAAAGTGCTCACCATTGCAATTTTGTGGCATATAATCTGAATCCATAGAAGCTCATTGTGTCATGTGGACAAAATTGAACTAGGTGATGCTGAAGTTTGGTCTTACAAATCCCAATTTCAAAGGGTTCATGGCGCATAATGCACATGCCAATTGGAATTATGTCCATTTAATGTATGATTTTGGAGATGCCTCTATGAAGATGGTTGACAAGGAATGGATTTGCTTGTTCCATTAGATTCAATAGCTTGATAGACACACAGAATAGTTGATTTCATCGGAGTTACAAGTATGACACAAGGCCTTATGTTTCGAATACAAAAATGCAACATCTTTGGAAGAAACGAAAGTTCAATATGCTACAATTTAGTCTTGGTGGTATTTTTTAAGGGTTGTAGCCAAAAGTGTAATTCACAAGTTCAATAATTGGTTTGGTTTCTAACACTTCCATGTGAAACAATGGGGGCCTTCATGCTACATGTGAAACACCTTGACTTTTTGTGTGAACTTGTTTAATCATTTTCATGATTCCAATATATGATTTGTCTTCTTTTAAAAACGCTTATAAAAGTTTAGCATGGAGGAGCTTGCTGACATGCCAACTTATAGCATGTCTAAAACAATCCATATATAATATTCTTCATTAATTCCTTGTTACTAGGTGGTTGGCCTAGGTAGCCTAGACTTAAATGTTAATAATGTGTTGTCATGTGGTAACTTATGCAAACTAAAAAAGTTATACACCATTTACAAGTTGTCATATGGCAACCTATAGCTAAGAATTGAAAATTTTAGCCCAATTATGTCATGCCATGTGGTAGTCGTAGCCTAGTCAAATAAGGTTAGGCAACCTTTTCTAGGCCTTAAATTTGGACACTAGTCGTAAAATGTGTTAATAATGAAAATTGTGTTTTGATTTAGTGTGACAAGTCATTCATTTTATAAAAAAACATTAGACCTAGACTTAATAGTTTCTTTAAAAAAACTTGAGTTGACCAGCATTGGTTACAACAATTCTTACAATGTCATGGTATATATAGACCTAAGGTTTAATATATATTGTTTAGTAATGCATGTACTATGAACATTGTTGACATTTTATTGTTCTTCACCAATCAAATTCCACCTTTCATGGCATGGCATCTTTGATGTCAATCAGGCCTTAGTTATAATTGGATCAATCATTGAAGTTATAAAATGTGACAAGTATGACATATTGGCAAATAAGAAAATAAATTAAATGTATAGTTAACATCACAAACATGAATGCATGAAACTTAACAAAACTCTTAAAAGAAAAAATAAACATAAATGAAGTTAACCCACTCAACACCTTTGTCAATGCATGGTAAACATATAGTACAATGCATGGAAATAAAATGTTAAAAACAAAATTTTCTATAAATTATACACTATTATTGGAATAAATAAAAATTGAAATTATGTGCATTGAAAGATATGGGAAGTGATATACGTTATAAATTGATTTAAGCATATAGATTCTTTTTACTCATCTCAAATAATCACCTTCCTTTCCATAAATGTAATTTCAAATACTATTAAACAACATGCTTTTAAAATATCTATTAGTTGTGTAGGAAAATTAAAAGTGCCATAATAAACATTTAGCAACCATTTAAAGTGTATTATTTATCCTAAATATTTATTATTTATAGTAAATGACTCCAATGCCAAACATTAATTTGTACTAGGTTAAACATTACAAATGCATTGGAATTGTTATAATAATTAGACTTTTTATTATGTGAAATGTATAATGGATTTTGATTCATATGTCAAACGCAACAATCATGGTGGTAACATGGGCTAGGTGTACTTTGGTGAGGATATCTACCACAATCAATACTTTGATGAAAATTATGTTGAAAAAGGAGATAAATTTATTTCATGAAACATATTAACCAAAATATTATGTACAAAAATATAAGGTCACACAAATTTGGTTGTGTTAATGATGCTAAACATTTTACATGTAGTTACACATTAATGTCAAAAAATATAGTGATGAGCTAAAGCAATTAATTGTAATAATGTCTTTTACCAAAGTTAAAAGCACGTTATAGTGGTCAACATTTAAACCTTGAATGTAAACAACTTGACTTCTTCCACTTTTGGCCAATGCTAGACATCCACATATAAAATATGATTGTCATATATGAATATAACAACTAACACATCAAACTTCCATTATGGAATCCTACATTTCATGTTCACACAAGACATAATAAACTACATGGTCATTTGATGTCAAAGATTTATGGAAATAATAATAATTGGTATGTTAGAATATTGACGACATGATGTAACGCATAAATGAATATGAAAATAGTTTTTTTGGCAATAATATAATATTATTGTACTACATGGGTTCAACATAAATTATCATTTTTATTTTTCCAAATTTTATTAAACTTATTAGCCATGTCAATTTTTATAATAAAAAGCAATCAAAATTATAAAAGCCATATTTGAAGGCAATTAAATTCAAACCTTTGCCTAATACATTCAAATGTACTAATTGTGAATCATCTAACCACAATGACAACAATAAACTTATGAAAATTGTTGTGTTTTTAATAATCATATTTCTTACTTGCCAAAAAATTAGAATTAAAATTCATATGTCAAAGTTAAAAATTAAAAATATATTAATTATTGAGCACATTAAAAAATATTTTGTATTCTATATTTTTTCAACTAAGGGTCATTGGAAAGCATGGTAGGAAGGACATTTGGGAATGTTGGAAAAGGCTTCACAATAATTGTTTTTGATGCAACAAGGGGTGCCAAAAAACACATCATAGGTGTAGTTAATGTTTTAGAAGGTGAAAATTAAATTTCATAATCTAAAATTAATGGAAGTGAAAACAATCTCATCAATAATCTACATGATCATGAATTACTAATGTTTGGTAATCAATTATCTTTTTGATAATTAAATTAAATTAAATTGAAATATATTAATATTATAGCCTTATGTTCATTGATCATCATTGGCAATGCAAAAAAATGCAAAGCCCAAGTTTTAAAATATATTATTTGTTCAACACATTAGTGCAAAACCACCTATGTATTAGGATAATATTTTTTTGGATAAATTAATACATTTTTATATCATAATACATTAAGTTTAGGTGTTTTGGGAAGATCTTTAAAGGTTTGCATTAAATGCTTTCCAAGGATTTTCTTTTGCCAAATGTGATCATGGTTTTAAGGTTGTGGCAACATGTTCAATGGCATTTTTTTTGATGTTGATGAACATTAAAAACGAAGGAATTTTTGCTATTGGTAGGGTTAAAGTAATTAAAAGAAAAATGAAACAAGGTGTTTTAAAAAAACATAAATGTAAGAAGAAAACATGATGATAAAATTAATGTGTAGGAAAACATGTAAAAGTGTGGACATAATCGATTTCAAAAAAAAGAATAATGTGTGTTTTGGACTAAGAACAATGTTTTATTTGAAACCATTTAATTCAAATTACAAAAATCATATGGGACACTTAGTATAAAAACATGAATCAATTATTCCACATGTGTGGGCAGGTATGTGCACAATGTGAATTTACACATAACATTTTTGCATTTAAATTTGTGCAAGTTAAAAATGCATTGAGATGAATTAGATGTTATAAGTTAGGTGTTTAAAGAATATGTACATATGAATTTTCAACATGTGAAAAAATGCTCTTTGTAGTAATATTTCGATCAAGTTTGGTCAAAGGTCCTTTTGCACAAATGTTAGAAAAATACGATGGGATGAATTAGGGGCCATGAAATAACATGATTGTTTTTTGAAAGTTAATGTTGGGATATTTGCAAGGTTTTTTTTTTTTCAATTTTGTGATGTACTTGAAATGGTCATCACCCATAAGACTTGGCTACAAACTAAATATGAAAGGAGAAAAGAACCAAAATCCTTTTATATTCTTGGTTACCTAGTGTAACTTATCATAAATTTTTTACAATTTGGAAACTTTTTTTTTTTTCAAAATTTGGTGAATTTCAAGCAATTTTTTATGGACAATCTTTTGTATAGGTCAAAATCATAGTTTTCAAATAAAAATTTGGTGAAATTTGGCCAAAAAGAAACACTAGACACTTGGGAATCAATGTGATCAAATCAATGAAAAGTGTGACATACTTGATCACTTTTTGAATGTTAATGGTGGGAATCAAACCCTTATCAATTTAGTGTTATCTAACAATTGATGATGTAACCTTGGCAAATAGTAAAAAAACCAATTTGGAAAGCATGTGGAAGTACAAAAGAAGAGAACCTCAATCCAAGTTGAATGACTAGAAGTTAGATGATGAAGGTAGATAAAACTCATAATGAAAATTCTACCTCAACTACCAACTCCTTGGAGATTTATGCAAGGTGAGCATCCACAACTTAGGATGTTGTTATATCAATTATTTTGTTTAAGAAAATAGTCTATATAAAAATTTCGAGATTTGAAACACAAATCATGAAACTAGCAAGTCGATTGTAGGTTTGTCAAAACTTCTGAAGGAGATTAAAAATAAACCTCTCCCTTGCACAAACACAAGATTCCCTTTCATCAAGAAATGGTAGTCAAAGATCGAAAACTCATAAATTTTTTTAAAATTAAAAAGATACTTTCCGTAATTTGAAAGGTATTACAACATCTAACATGGGTTTTTTAGAGCTTTCAAAAGTCTTACACTAGATTTCACATTATAAGTGACTTAAACTAACATTGCAAAAAAAATTGCCACTAATGATCTTCCATGACTTGAAAAGTCCTCAACAAATTTCAATTTATAAGTGACCTAAGCTAACATTAAATTCTGATTCTTTTTGTCATGCTAGATGAAACCTTGCCAAACTTTATAGAAAGAAAGCACCCAAGAAAGGAAGAGAAAAGGAAACAAGGGGCAAGGACCATAGTCCAAGCAAGCAAACAACCCAACAAAGGTGGGTCACAAGGAGGAAAGGGAACCATTAAGAACCAAACCCTCCACCACTCGCATGAAGCAAATCAACTAAAGAAAGGGGAGGTAAACTTGATAAAACCATGCTAGAGGGTTTTAAAAAAGAATGCACATTATTGTATCATTAGATGTTTTGGAGTGCTTTATTTTAAGGTGATACTTGTAGAAGGCAATAGTTGACAACCGAAAGTAGGATTAAGAAATGAGCTTGGGTGGTCATATTAAAGTTACAGAAAAGGCAGGTCACAAGTGAAAAAATCCTAGACCTATGTAATTTCCAAGTATCATTAGGACTCATTTTGCCTATTTGTACCAAATTTACCAAATTTAACATGTTTCTTGAAAGATAGGTACATTTAGATGAAATGAATGCTATAAAACAATCAAACATTTGATTAGGAAACGATGACTATTTCAATCTTAAAAATTAAAAAAGTCAAGGAATGTCCCAAGAACAAAAAAAATGATTTTAATGAGAAGAAAAGACTAGGCAAAACAACTGAATTCTTGATCTCTTGGACTCATAAAATTGTAGCACCTAATGTACACCTTAAATTGGCTGAGTGGAGAGCTTTAATTATACTTTCTAACTTCTATTCAATGTTCATACTCTTGCATTCAAAATATCAAATTCCCACCCAAAAAAAGAAAATCAGGTTTGGTGCCAATCCTTTGTTCACTTTTGTTCCCATGAATCCCAAGAGAAAGAAACCAAAGGTGAAAAGAAAAGGAAACAAGGAGACGACAAAATTAAAAAAGATGACAATCTCATATTACCACCAACTATGAAAAAGAACTAGCACATATAATATATATATTATATGTAAAATGTAGGTATTTTAGAATTTTATTTTATTTTTTGCCTCATAAAGCACTTCCGAAAATTTTTAGTGTAACTTTTCCTTCACCAAGGGCAGGGTATTTTGAAAAGCCAACCACCTCACTTCAATGGGCCCCCCTCCTATGGACTTGAGATATGCAGCTGGTTTGATGGATTTTAGGGTGTCCAGATGGGTTTTTCTCTAAATTCAAAATTTGGGATGTCTCATAAAAAGTGGTTTCTACCAGCTACCTGTTTTGGCAACACTATTAGTTGTTGCAGAATTAGACAGGTTAATGCACACATATTTTGCCAAGAGATGGATCAAAAGAAGAGAATGGTAAGGAGCCACAGGTGCTCATCACCATAAGTTTATATTAGTATATTAAAACCTAAAACCCTGAACTCAATAATCATGCTTTGCTCTTACTAAAATGAGATGAAGAATGAAGGTAACTGAGAGCCTACCTGTCTGGGTGATGGGCTCGTCTTCTGCACATCTGCAACCTTCCACATTGCTGTCTCCAGCAATCTTCTATTTTTGATTTAGGCACAATCCTGTCTGTAGGTTATAGAGACATAAGCAGTTCATGACATCATCAGCACACATAATTACAGCCTTTCTGACATCTTTTACCAACAGGGTCTGCTGGAAAGCAGCACTCCAGTACTAATGCACAGTAAGCACTGGGCACCAAATGTGAAGATAACAACCTCCAAGGAAAAACATTTCTTGGCCAAATCAGGGGAGACAGTATGGAGGTACCGATACATGAGGGTTGTCAAAGTTTTGAACTTGCTACAAACAACTTCTTTCTAGGAGTATTTGGTAGATAACAAAGATTGAGAAAGAGAGCCTATGTGCACTCTAACTGAGACATAGAGATTTCAATAACCACATAACTGCTTTCCTTTCTCTGACCTTTCTCCACAATGTGGTTGTTTTCAAACTTCTAGACAGAAGGTGTGATAGAAAGCAAGACAGAAAACAATAAGTTCTCTGAGTGATAATCTGCAAATGGGAATTAGCAGAGTCTGTCCACATACCATGTGGTACATGTTGGCCCCATCCCTGTACAATACCATAGGAGGAATCAACCCCATGATAGGGTTGGTATACATCTGTAATCAGGTGCACCAGGTGATAATATGAGAAGAAGATAATACCACATTCAATGTAGGATGCTTAATGCCATATAGAATCATAGTGGATTTATCAAAATCCCTCCTTTCATTTCACAAATTGGAATTGGGGTCACCTTATGTAGATGCCCACAGGGTACAAGCATCTCTGGTAATATTTAGAGATGGGCAAAGAAAATGGAGATAAAGGTATTGACAGTATACAGTGCCCCTTATTTGAATCAGCACTAGGATGAGTTTTGATCAGAAAAAATGTCACGAAACTCCTGTTCAAGTTGTCCACTGCATGGATCAGTAGTTTCCTCTAATAAAGTGTATCATGAAGATTAAACAACACACAAAAAGTTCCTAATGTTATTTTTTTGAAAAAAATACATGATGATCAAACCTCACTCATACTATGGAACATAATGTAATGTGTCTGGTTTACTACAGTGAGGAATATGGCAGGACTCGCAAGCTCATTTACTGTGTACTCTGATACTCTGGTGCTGGGTGAGAATTCAGTCGTTCAAAGCTGGTGACAGGAAAAAAAAAAGGGTGTTGAAAGAATCAACTTCTGCAAAGCCATTCTTCATGTGAGTAGGAAGGCTTTTTAGTCATGAACTGGGCCAAGATGTTAGGCAGGAGCTTAGAACCAGACAGGTTCTCTGTCAGTTGTTCAAGAGCTTACCTTGTTGCTGTTCTAATTACCTTCCGCTGTTTGTTGAGATGATGAGGCTGGCCTCTTTCAGTAAGATGGTTTGTTCAGGAACAGCTACTTGACTTTCTTGTAGAAGTATGGCCCAAATTTGGTCACAAAGATGTTCTTCTTGGCCTTATTTTCACCAGGGAACTTGTGTTGCAAAGCTTGAGCAAGTGTTTCTGGTGCTTCCTGATCTTTGATGATTGTGGAGTTGCTATTCTGAGACATAGCATATGACAGAGAACGTGTAGACTCAAGGGTCCTGCTGCTCCCATTTGCTAGATTGCTTTTCACAGCACCATTCCTGCTGACTGCTTGTATCACTGCTTCAACAGCAGCCTTGCGTCGCTGTTCACCATCATCCCGCCATCTCCGAAGCTCCCCTTCAACAGCTGACTTTGCAGCCTCAGCTGCCTCAGCTCTTTCAATAGCCTCTCTCATTGCTGTTTGGCTGAATTCAATCAATTTCCTTGCTGCATCCATCTTGCTCTGCATCTCTCTCTCCATAGCTTTTGCAGCATCAGCCTGCATCGGCCAGGCAAATTGATAAAGGATACCAGGAAGATAAAGAAGTTAGACAAACCACTACCAAAGTGGTTAGATGTGAGAAAAAGGATGCAGAGGCACAGCTGTTATACAGAAAACAAGTAGACCAGGACAAAAGGTATGGAGTTCAAGAATTTCAGACTCAAAGCCAACCTGGGCAATAGCTGCTGCCACTCTTTTGTTTGCCAACTCCTCTGCTTCATGCATCTTTCTAGTCAGCACCTCATACTCTTCGTGGGAGTGTGTAACCTCTTGTCCTGCTTGCACATTGTCCCTGTTGGTGCTTTCTTTCTCCTTAATGTATTTAATCTGAAAGAAACCCCCACCCTCAATGTTGGACCTTGGATTACCGTTCTTCCTCCAAGTAACTGAGATTGAGGCTAATCGAACGAGCCATGATAGGTGCAAACTGAGAAGCGCAATGTAATATGAACCTTAAATTGCCAGTTACTTAGTAATGTTGTTTAAGACAAACCTCCTGAAGAGCCATAGCCTCAGAAGCTCTTGCTGCCTCTGTCTCCATCAGTGCAGCCTGCAGCCGGCTCTCTAGGGTACTGGTATGTGCCATGGCTTGCTCCAATTCTTGTCTTAGTTTCACTGAATCTTTGATTGCTTCAGCTGCTGCAGCCTTTGCTTCTTCTGCTTGGGCAGTCACCTGACTTGACATTGCAACTCCACATTTAATTGACAACCACCTCATGGTAAATGACAACCAAAAACAGCCACACACATTTTTTCACTGCATATGTCCACAAGTGAATATCAGCATGGAGAACAATCGCATATTTGCTAGTGAAAAATCAAGGACTCGAGTACACAGCATGCTGGTTGTTCAAGCCATCAACATACAGAACATCATCTAGCTAGCATATGTTCCCTTCATCTTGATGTTCAGGGAAAGACAAGAACAAGAGTAATCATCTTGACCTGCTGCAAGGCAGCCATTGAGCTTGATAGAGACTCCTTGGTCTTTGCCTCCTCAAGAGCAGCAGTCTCCAATGCTGCACAAGATTGATTTTTCACCTCCTCCACCCTGGCGTTTGCATCTTCTGTTTCTCTCTTTGCATTCACAAGCTCAGCACTCATGTTTTTCAACTCTGCCTTCAGTGATGCCAAAGAGGCCAAAAGACAAGTCTCTTGTTCGGTAGCCTTTTTCAGCTTTGCATTTGTATCTTCAAGTTGAATAGCCGAGGCCCTAGCCTACAAAAGGCTAAATTGAATAAGTACTGCTGCCAGTTACCCAAGAATGACGAAGCCAGAATTGGATTACAAGCTACTGACATGACAAATGCTTAATGTCATAAGCACCAGATTTGCACATCCTGTGTTTCATCAATTTACTGCAAGAAATCAAAGCCAGTAGAAGTATTTGGGACACTTCACGCTGATGCCTCCATAAGGAATGTTCATTGTGGTGATCTGGAGACCAGTAGAGAATTACCATGACATCTAATCTACAGTACCGAAAACAGACAGACAGCGGGAGAAAAACAGTCTGTCAGGAGTGATGTGAGAAAGTGTATGCATATGCAACCTCCAGACAATCAAGGATTATCACAACAAATCTTGACAGGAGGCCATTCTGACAAATGGCTGATCATCCCCTTGAGGATTACTCTGTGTAGAGGAACTTCACTTAGGAGACAATGAGTCAGAGACACTCAACAACAGTATGCCCTAGACTGGCAGATTTGTCTGGTACCTTCTCTGTAGCAACTTTTGCATCCTCAACATCAATCTTCATCCTTTGCAGATTTAGGTTTGCTGCCGCTTCTGCCTTAAGTGCATTCTGTTCCCTTTCCTTAGTGGATGAAAGCTCTTGCTCCATCTTCTCCAGGTCAGCAATGGCTGATACAAGCTTAGCCTCTGTCTCTTTCACCTTCTCATCCAGATTTGCAACCTCAGCAGCTGCATTGTTAGCTACAGCTGCCAATCTCTTTGATTCAGCAGCCAGTGTTGTCCTAAATTCCCTTTCTGCCTCCATCCGGGACTCGTTAGCTTTCGACAGAGACTCCTCCATTGCAGACAAATCCTTTGTGAGCTCATCCACTCTCTTTGCCGACATCTCAGCCAATGTACTAAAATGCCCTGCTTGTCCTTCTGCTAAAGCTTTGGCATCAATCAACCCCTGCATACCATCCCTAAGGCTCTGAATATCATTCAGAGCACAGGCCATATCTGCAGCAGTACTCGCATACTCCCTGTTGACTACATCAAGCTCTGCCTGCAGTAGTTCTATCTCCTTCCTCACAGTCTCCTGGTCATCAGTATTACGCTGCTGCTCCAAGGCTGCATCAAGCTGAGCCTGCCAGGAATCAATGCCATCCTCAGCTGCAGGAAATAAATCTTCCTGTAAATTCTCCTTCTCTTCCAAGTGGCAGGTGCTCTCATCATGGAGCTGCTCATTCAAGGTACAAAGATCCTTGTTGTTCTCAGAAGTTGCTAGCTGCTCCTTGAGCTTGGCTAGCTCAATGTGTGCAAGATGCAGTTCAGCTTCCAGAGATGCCATTCTCTGTCAAACCCAAGACAAAGCCCACCCACAGAACTGTTTTGTCAGAGTGATGTGCAACACCATATGTTGTTTGCAAGAAAACTGTCATCATGTAAGATCAAGAAGTTGATTCCAAAAGTGATGGGTAGTGATTCTGTTCCTCCATTCACATTCCCCACAAAATTTCCTAGCCATGGCCTGCATAACAGACAAGAATTGAAGCATATGGGTAAGCAGGATCAGTGCCTGATCTGCGCTTGGACCAATGGTGAAGTTGCGCTGCACCCGGGTGGAAGAACCCTCGCCAAATATGTTAAGAGCATCCTTGACTGATGCAAAGGGAGCTGCCGTATCAATTTCTGCTCTGGACTCCGCCATAACTACAACTTCACTTGCACACACACACCAAACCAAAATGACCACCAAATGAACATGGCACTCATACAGCCATGGAATACCTATCTACCAGACCTAGTCAAAAGCAGCTCTGAAGTTCTCATCTTCTCTGCAGAATACATCATCATAGGACATCCACGTCACGACAGTGAAGGAAAGAGGTTCTGCAGATTGGTTTGCCATGAACAGAATATGAGCAAGATCTACATTGCTATGGACGTTGTAAAGAGTTTTGCAGTGGCAAACTCTCCTGTTTGTCCTGCTCAGAGAGTCCAGACTATGGGATGGGTTTTGGGAGAAAAGCTGCAAAAAGAAAGAACAATGCTATACATTGTGCCTTACTGGCATCTGCTGCTGTGAACTTTTCCTCCTAGAAAACACCACCAGTGAGGAGGATTTCGGGCGAGAGAATGTTTGTGGATCCACAAAAGGCAAGTCTGCAACGCGGCAGAGAATTTTGCTATCCGTTACCGGGAAGACGATGCGCGACAGGCTGCAGTGATCCGCAATAGAGCGTTTCATTATGGACCTTACTGCATATATTCAGATCCGCTCAAGTTCTCGAGGTCTCGCTGCAACAAATCTACGAATCTATCTGCAAATCTGACAGTGAATACCTACAGGGAACAATGCAGCAGCAGGGACACACAAGAGTACTGCGTGCTCTGATTTCGAATAACGTTTGCGCACATTCCTGAAGCATAGGTATATTGTATATACAATGCAAAACCATCGCAGTTTCCCCTTCTAAACGCATGGCGCAGCACAGAATTATTTTCACTGACTGCACAAAAACCAACTGATTCCAGGCCGGACGGACGAAAGAAGAATGGATTCTTACTGTGTCTACTGATGCTGCGGCCAGATTGCGGTAGGGCGCTGTGAATATCCGCTGCAGTAGTGATCTCGTCCCCAGAGCAGATCAATCTCCTTCTTCACTCCACTACGAATCCTCTCGTCTCTTGCGATCTTAGACAAAACCATCGGCAGTAAAGCGAACTTGGGGAGCAAAAAAAGGAAAAAAGAAAAAAGAAAAACAAAGGAGAAAGTCTCTAGATGCGATCCCAGTCCATGTCCATGCAGAACTGCAGTTCGCACTATAATACTTTGAGCACCTGACAAAAGACGATGACCGATCTATCTCACAATCGAAAAACAGAGATCCGATGCAAAAAGCACGTAAGCAACAATTCCGGCTCCTTATCCTCGACTACCAGAAGAAGCAGAACTGGAAGAACCAGAAGAAGAAGAAGAAGAAGAGAAGAGAAGAGAAGCAATTGCAACTGACAAACGGTTGAAGCTGCTACAACATATCCCGAAATTCACGAAAATAAGAAGAATGAGGTAGCGATAATCAATAACCACGAGAATTGTGCGAATTTTTTTCTTTTTTTTTACTTTTTGGAAAGCAGATCGAATCTGCAATCCGAGTGACGAAAATGAGACTTCGAAAACAAGCGTTTTGGTGAAGATCGCAGAGATTTTTGCAGCGATGGCGAAGACGGGAAAAAAACACACACACACACACACACGGCAGCACAAGAGAGACCCCAGAAACGCTTGAGGGACGGCAAGAGACGAAAACCCTATAGCCGTGTACGTATAAGTAGACCTAAGGTCCTGTACCGGTTATGTACGTATAATGTAACCTACGAATGATCTTATGTATTATACGTATTTTGGTTGGGGGGGGGATACTCAACACTCAACTACTTTTTTCCTTGAGGCAGTGTCATTTTAATTTTAATTTTTTCCTTTTAATTTTATGATGTTGCTCCAATGGGGATTAATCCATGAATATATTTAGCCAAATTTGGTGATAATAAAATTATGAAAGTAGAAAAATCTTAAGCACCCTTTTGTGTATGATGGTGGGCAATTGTGAAGATTTTTGGCGTTTTAAAATTTATATAAAAAAAAATTGGCGATTTTTTTTTTCCAAAATAAACAGGTAATTTGTGACAGAATTTATTTATTTATTTATTAAAAATGGAGAAAATTAATTTAAAATTTTCATTTTGAGGAGAGGAAAACATGAAGAGGAAAATAAATGTACCTAAGGAGTAATTTTGTGAGGTAGGTTGGCTGGGGAGCATTCCACTAGAGGGATTTAGCCAAATTTGGATACAGGTCAGGGAAATTTATTATTATTATTTTTGGAACCCCACTAAAATACTGGCAACATGCAAGAATCTTTGGTCTAAATGTGGCGATTTCAAACCTGTTTTTGTTTTTTTTTCCTCAGAATATGGCGAATTTGAAATATGGCGACTTTGAGAGACTTTTTTCCAAAAAAATTCTTAATAAGTCATTGCCCCACCCTTGTATTACCGGCAATTGC
>Ga0116227_10003254_pt1 | contig 36335 bp, 18 predicted proteins | sample S1TSphgellanicum_FD_89693 | JGI IMG/M metagenome (GOLD analysis project Ga0116227, IMG submission 89693) | Host-associated microbial communities from peat moss isolated from Minnesota, USA - S1T2_Fb - Sphagnum magellanicum MG | ecosystem: Host-associated > Plants > Peat moss > Unclassified...
ACAGGCAACGGCAGCGAGATGAGCTAGGCCACAGGAGTAGGAGAGAGAAGTAAGCAGGAAAGTGAGGAAAGAGAGTAGAGAAGAGCGGACAGAAAGATTGAAGTTCTCAAGCAGCAAGATCGCTAGTCTGATAGTAGAGAACAAAGCTGCAACTTCGAACGCGTGCCACTGCGTGGGAGTTTCAAGGAAACCGGCGACTCCCAGCCAGTAAACCTGCAACTCTCAGTCGCAGAGATTACCAACACACAGCATCACCCTTCACCCTTGGAACCTTGAAAGGTTATCTGATTTTCCAGCTATCAAGTACGCAAATCACATGATGTGCCCCCAAGACTCTGTCAAAGGCATCTTAGAAGCTTCTTTTCCCTATCATGATGTTTTTTAATCTACCACGGCACATTCTCCCACTCCAGCTCCAGCCTACTATAATCTGTCAAGCCATTTCACATTACACTTCTGAGCTTGGCATCATGCCATGTAGTGCTGTTACAGACTAAGTTGTTTCTTTCAGCGTGTCAATCTTTGAATAATCAAACTTTGATACATATCTCATTTGGACAAATAATGAGAGATTTTTCAGTTCACAGATCTGAACTACAGTTTTAGGATTCATTTGCATTTTAGTTCACAACAGTTTGGGGCAGCAATGTTAGTCAAGTGCGAGAGAGTTGCTCATGGGGGTTAGAGATATGTAAGATTTACATCCACAATGGGTGGGATTACATTTGGATATTCGAAACATGTTTAATTCAATATCTCCAACAACCATTTTTCAAAAGTTGTGATTTTTTATCAAAACTTTGAATTAGCTTTTCCCATTTGTTAGTCAGTTTTATGCATATTCATTTTCATTATATTTTGCAAAGGGTTTTAAGCACAAGGATTTTATAGTAATTTCATTCGAATTTGGTGCGCGACAAGGGCATCCCTTGGAAGGAGTGTTGTTTGCACTAACTTATCTTCGCGCTCTTCGTCTTACTATAGTAGCCCACCCTACTTGTGTTTTTCTTTCATTGGCGGATGGTTGACCCTACCTTGGACATGGTACTTGTTTTTCTATGATTACAAGAAAAGTTTACAACATTAGGACTTTCAATTTAATTGGCAAAGTGTGTAGCGTAATCTCCATAGGGGTTAGACTAGTCTATATCATTTCCTCCAGGTTTTTTTACATTTGAATTTAATCTTCATATTCTAGATGCTCCAATGAATGTTTTTACCATTTGTGGAGTCCTTTGTATCAAAGGTGTTTTAGAAGGACCTCGGTTGGATAACTAGCGTTCTTATGCTTGCAAATCTTCAAGTAGTTTTGCAATGTTTTTGATTTGTTATGACTAGCATTCGAACTACTTACAACATGTTATATTTCCATCACCAAGTATATTGCAGCATTACAATGAATTTAATGTTCCTACCATAGTTATGTTGAAGAAATTATTAAGTTCAGGATCCTTTGGCACCATAATGGGCAATTTGGTTCGTCATTAGATTGTTGTTATGTCATTTTTCCTACTTTTTCAAAGGGGTTAGGCCTTCCTTCAGTGGTTTGATTTGTTACCCATGCCTTTTTAGGACATTGGGCTTTGTTCATTCCTACATTAATCTCTTGTTTCCAACACGATGATCATTCTACTCTTCTTGATGTGGTGGCACATGTAGATATTGACATTTATCCCTTCCAAGTAACACTACGGGATACCAGTGCAATGTTACATGAAGTCTTCCGATCACATGTTTTTCCTTTCAATAGTCTAATGGTGTAATCATATCCTCAAATGTAGTTTTTTTTTATGGACCAACTATATGAGTATGAATTTATTTTAGTTCTAACAAATGTTCTTTTGGATGTCATGCAAGCACATGTCCACTCCTGTGCAGCTCCAGTAGCATGCTAAGTTTGGTTATTAACTTGTTTTAGCACCCTTTCATTTTGTTTGTCCTTAGCCCATTTCTTTATAACATTACATATTCATTTTGGTACAACACATCTTATGATTACACATAGATCACGATGTTAGTGTGGTCATACCATCGATGATTTGGGTACCATTTGTTACATTGCCCATGGAAGAGTGAACACACTCCAACTCATGATACGTTTCAAAATATTGTTGTAGTTATCACCTTGGAAAGTGGAGCTCACGTATACAAGGAGATTTCCCACCTTTTCCCCTACCATACACAAAAATGAATGGATATTGTCATCATTAGAAACGATTTTCAAACCTTGGCAGATGTTGACACGCCCCCAAACTCCTCAAAAGACCCAAAGGTGGGTCCCTGAACGAAACAACGAAAGAAGAAGAAAGTTGGGGCACGTTCCCTAACTCACAACACCTCGGGGGTACGAGGGCATGCTAGAGCTTCAAGATGGGACTAGAACGAACTCATAAGCAAGAGTTCAAGATGAAATCAACCTACACAACTAATAAAAAAAGGTGGTTAGTGCAAATTAAATGAAAGTTGTCACAACATTAACATTGTGTTCATGACTAAGTGTGAAGTGCAAAGGCCCATGAGGCCAAAAGTGTGTTTAAGTGTGAAACACACTTTCACAAATGGGGGGGAGTGCAAGGGATGAAGTTTAATGACTCCTAAATGCATTCCCACTCTGGGATTTACATTGGTGCAAGAGTTATGAATGTTCAGAACCTTGGTTAGAAAGGCAAACAAACACCACATTAGGCCCCTAGGACACCATTAAATAGGTCTTGAAGCGTGGATGTTTAAAATGCCTTTGCATTGTTCATTTAGACCTGATTGACATGAGTTATAATCAAAAGCAGGGAGCAAGAATCCTAAAAAAAAGTGACAGTTGGATGTAGTCCCCATAGAGAGGCACAAAATATATTATATGGAAAGGAGTGGTGCCTCCTCCCAAAGATTGCGGGCTGCCTTATGGACTTAGAAAGGACAATTTCAAGCACAAGCTTTACACTGCCCGCAACGTTTGGGAAGACGCACCATTCCCCTGCTTATAATATATTTTATGCCTCTCCATGGGGATTACATCCAAATGTCACTTTTTCTTAGGACTCCCAAGTGAAAGTCCAAAAATTAGAACTTTTGTTGTTCCAAAATTTGGACATTCATATATTTCTCAAATCAAGTCTTTTTTGAAAATGCAACGGTAATACCTCATAGCCTTCAAAATGATCTTCCCAACGTTGTATAGCACGCCCCAATTGAACCTCATTTAACCCCTACTTTCAAAGGACTTATGATTGGGATCAAATTGAAAATTTGACTCTCGCCCTTTCTTTTGATCATAATTCATGCTAATCAAATCTAAATGAACAGTGTGAACGCATTTTAAATAGTTACACTTCAAGACCTTTCTAATGGTGTCCTAGGAACCCAATTTGGTGTTCAGTTACTTTTGTAGCCAAGGCTCTGAACATTTGCAACTCCACATGAGTGCAACTCCCAAAATGAAAATGCACTTGGGAGTCATTGGGCTTCATCCCTTGCACTCTCCCCCATTTGTGAGAATGTGTTTCACACCTAAACACACGCTTGGCTTCATGGGCCCTTGCACTTCACACTTAGTCATAAACCCAATGTTAGGGTTGCGACAAATTTTGTCATTACCAATCCGATTTGTACAAATTTGGTGTAGTGTGTTTCAACGATAACAATACATGCAGTAACAGTTACCATTCAAAACAAGGCACAATCCTACATAGAACGAACATTAGGAAATGATTTCATTCCCCTACCATAAACACCCATGGTAATCTCCATCTTCATTTTGATTCTTTTTTTACTACTTGTGTACATGTCAATATAGCTCACCATTAGCAAACTTCTTAATATTTTTTATGCATATATTTTATTATAAGTAACGAGTGTCAATAACCCTCCAAATATGTGTAAGCCAACGTAATTTTTTAGTAGGTTGTCATGTTTAATCATAGTTTTTCATTTTTTCCACACATATTAATTAGTGCACCTCCATCATTAATTAATTTGTGGTAGAGGATGTCGCAACCCCACTTTGGGGCCAAGTGTGAGAATGCAACTCACACTCCCAAAAGTGGGAAAATGGAATCCTCCGAGACTCCCGAAAACTCAGAAGACGATTTGAGGGGACAAATCTTCTTGCATTGGTGCGTTCTTTATGTCAATGGAAATTTCTTGAAGTGTAGATGCCCAAAATGGCCTTGCATGGGCCATTTGGACATCTGTAGCCCAAGTTATGGGGAAAAGAAGGGCCGGGAGTCAAACTGTCAGTTTAACTCCCGACCACTAAAAGTCGGGAATTGACCTCTTCTCGACATTGCCTGAAGGAGTACGACATGGCGTTGGAAAGCTCTTGACGAGAGCTACAACTTTGGTTTGAACCTCGTCCTGATCCGAGTTCGAAGCGAGGAGCTATGAGCATCCAAAGTCCTGGGACTCCAACCCAGGACAATTTCGGGACTCCAACTTGGGAGTCTCGGGAAAAAGAGCCATTTGGATGTAGCCTCGACGGAAAGCTGCAGAGTATACTATATGGGAGAAGGTGGTGGCTTCCCCTGAGTCCGAACCGTGATGAGTCTTGTGTGTCAAAGTGCCCGTGGCTTGTCCCAACACCCAAGGGTGTTCCCGAATGTAAACTAACTCTCTTGTGGTTGGTTTTGGATGCAGATTCAAGCTTAATAATCTAGTCCCTCTTCCTAGTCTAATCCTGGGACTTCTAGCATGCCCCTCTATCCCCTTTTAGTGTTGGAAGTCGAGACCGCCCCTCAAGTCCCAACTTTTTGCAACTTTACATAGTTGGACCCTCAAGTGGGTTCAACAAGGGACTTGGGAGTGCGTCAGAGGATGTCCTTTTAACATTAGGTTTTCTATTTCATTACTACTATTTTGATTATTTTGGTTTTCTTTTTGTGTGTTTACATTCGCTTTGATGTGCCTTGTACTTATTATGGATGGATTTCCATCCTTGTTTATATATATATATATACAAGGTTTTTCTCATTTTAAAGGAATTTGACAAAGAAATACCCTCAAAATATTGATTATAGAAAGACATGGCAAACTAAATATCACTCACTGATAATTGCATTGAAAATGAAAGATTTTTATTCTGGGAATTAAAATTTTACGTTAATAAAATTTACCTTGACCACATCTTACATGATTATTAGGTCAAGCCTTGAATTGAATATTTCAAAACTCACCATTATAAATAACAAATGGGTATTATTTTAATAAACAATGAAATTAGTAACATGGATTTTTTTCTAGGACTTGCCTACTATAAGCACCCTAATAGTAAGTAGGTCTCCAAAAACTTCAAATTTCGATTATTTGATACCTAATGTGAAACAAAAATGTACATCATAAAAACCTTACCCCATTAATAATGGACCAAGAAAAAAAAGGAAGAACCAACCAACACTAATTTAGTACAAACTAGTGTTGGGTGAGTTTATTGTTTTTATATATCCTTAGCTTAAGGATACAATTTTTTTTCCATTTTATTTACCCCGTAGATAAAGGTAGGTTAACATTCAAAAATTCACATTGGGTTAGGGTCTAGGTATAAAAAAAAAAAATTTTGATAGATGGGTAGGGTCCAAAATACCCCTTATTAGGTATTCTTTTAAGGTAAAAAAAGGTAAATTTTTTTATTTAATTAATTTTAAATGGGAAATTGTTGACATTTTGAAATTTTAAAACAATTTTCAAAGTTCAAATCTAATGTCAAAATGCAAGAATTGAAGTGTTTGATTCATCTTTGACTAAATGAATGATCAATGTATCAAAAGACAATCATATAGGGCCGAATTGCTCATGAAATCTCAAGATAATTTTTAACTTATCTTTGGGTGCTCCAGTAGGCTTTTAAATCATTTAAGTTGATTAAATAACATGACAATTATGACCTCAACAAATAAGAGGAAAAGTAAGTGGAGTTTCTTAGTTGAAATGTATTCTTATCACTCACCTATCGCTCTTACCATATGCACTTTTATCACATGTTAACAATTTCAATTGTATGCCATATGAATTTTTTCCCCAAATTTCTCACTTTCTCACTTATATAATTGGGTGAAAATGGAAACATTACATCTTCATGTGCTAACTTATATGTTGAAGAGCTTCCAAAGTTTTAATAATTTTTTTCTTGTGATGGACCAATCAAATTGGTTCATTTAATAAGGTTTGTTTTGCTATTTTGCCAAGTTAATTTTACCAAATCACTAAGTTCACATTGTTGTGTTGACATTTGGTTGTTTTGTCAAGTTCACTTCATTTATTTGTCACCTTCGCTTCCCCAAATCACAAAGTCCCCAATGCTATTTTGGCTATTTTGCCAACTTCATAAGTGGGTTGTCCAATGTTTTTCTAATTTCCCTAAAAATTTGCCCCAAAAAGCTTAGATTGTCCTTAGTTTTTTTTTCCCACAAGCTGCTTAAATTTGAACTAGATTTTGTCTCCATTTCTTTTTAAATCTTTTCTCTTGCTTTGAAATGTGTGGAACATGGCCAATTTTTCACATTTTCATTGTTCCAATTTGAGACTTTTTCCATATTCATTTATATGAAGTCCAAAAGACTTATACACTTCATAAAAATTCCCATGAAATTTTTGAAAATTCTTTGCATTTGACTTTTTAATTGATTTTGGTCAAATTTAATAAAAAGATAGGGTAATTAAAAATGGATTCAATTTGGAATGGAACCTAGTTGGAATTTTTATTAAAAATCTAAACAGAAAAATCTTGAAATTTGAGGCATAGAGTCTAGAACTAGGCGTAAGGGTATTATTTCTTTGGACTAAACCCAAGGTGACATGCCCTTCTAAGTGGACCTTCGAGTGTGGGGGATTCGCCTAGTTGGGGCCCAAGTCCGAACCATCATAAAATGACCCCTGTGGTGGTTTGGGTTATGAGTCTAAATGTTGGGCTAGGTTCCATTCTCAATTTCACAAACTCACAAGTCGCATAGGTGTTCATGAGTGAAGGTTTGGAGAGGGAGGCCCGAGGAGTTGTCCTCGACACACTAACTCCTTGAATTACACAACTTTGCAGTTAAAACAGAAAACAAAGGTGGTAATCCCAGGCAACAAGGATTTAGACCATTTGGAAAGTGCACAATGGGTTTTGTCCCACCCGTATAAAAGTTAGGACTAGCCCAAGATTGCGAGGTAAATATAAATGTTGTAGCTTCACCAAGTGCATGGTTTTTCTTGTGCAAGCAGTGTAAGCGTTAGGAATTCACATGAATGATACGAAAATGACAATGAAATGACATTAGAGTGTATTCTGGTGCAAGACAAGGGTTTTTTCAATTTAAAAAAGAAATCAAAATCAAAATTGGAGGTTCTATTGAAAAGTTAAAATTAATCAGTTCACTGCTATTTGGCACAATCAACATGGAAAGCAAATAAAAGCCAACTTCACCAAATAGCAATGTGCACTTCATGATTTGATAAAGTGCAATTGAAAAATAGGTAAAGTGAACTTTGTAGAATAGACAAGTAAACGATATTCCATGCAATAGAGCATTAAGCCTATCTTAATAATAAAACATGATGTAGAACTATTTCCCATTTTGTCAACTAAAACCTTACAATGGAACACAAAAACATTAATTTGAAATCTCAATAGTAGAAAACTCTTTGTATTATTACTACTAACATATGGTAGCAAAATTTGATTGCCCAATTCATTATGGAATCCTAAAACTAAAAGCCTCACACCACTACCCTTTTAAAAAAATGAGGTTTAACCCATCTAAAAAGAGATAAATAGTTCTAGTATCTCAAGCAATGCAAGAAAACAATGAGTTTTTTTATTGTCTCCGTACACACAATGTGACAACCTTGATCACTTCCTCTTCTATTGGATGCCTTTGTGATTGAACATATCTTCAAAAAATTACATATGGACTCATCAAGTGATATGATATCTTCCTCAAATAAACCAAGGTTGGCGTAAGTTTGTGAGTGACATTGTTATATGGTAAGGCCTAGACATAGTGAAATATTACAATGCCTCCTACTATTGCACAATTGCAATCCAAGGATTTCGAAGGTGTTCTTTTAAATAATGCTTACAATTTGAAGTTCTACATTTTTGCTCGCTAGACGATCCTAGCAATTCTTTTTTTTTGTAAGTATTTAATTACACTTGAATCCACCTTTGGAGGTCTTGGCACATGCAACATGTCCATTATGATGTATTTAGTCTTAGTAAGTATTTATTTGATTTTGAAACCACCTTGGGCAAGTTTGTAACCCATTTCACAACTCCATTATGTTATGTTTTGGTTCTATGGACATTAATTTGAACATGAATCCAACTTGGTTGGTTTGTAGACCATGCAACATGTCCATTATGATTTTTTTTTCTCTAGTAGGTACTTAATTAATTTTGAACACCAACTTCATAGGTTTGATGGGTACTTGGCAACTGCATTATGTGTTGTTTTGGTTCTATGGGTGTTATTGAATTTGAAACTTTCTTGCTTTGTCTATAGCCCATGCCGCATGTCCATTATGATGAATTGAGACCTAGCAATATTTATTTGATCTTAAAACCACCTTGGGAGGTCCGATGGATATTTGATAACTTCATTATGTGTTGATTTGGTTCTATGGGTGTTATTTTGAACTTGAAATCTTCTTGCTGGGTTTGCAAGCCTTGCCACATGTAAGATTAAGATGTATTTTTGCGTTACTAGGTACTTGATTGGCCTTGAAAATCACCTTATGAAGTCTCCAACCCTTTTGAAAGACCCATTAGGATGTTTTGACCTAACATCGCATATGCCCATAGTCATTAATGTCATCAGTACAAGGGTACTGCTCCAATTCTTCTTTCCATAATCCAACCTTTGCCTTCATATTTTTTCACCTTGACATTCCTAGACATGTTTTGGGCATGTTACAGGTGCAAGGGTATATGTAATTTGCAAAAAAAACCCTTGGCACATGCTACTTGGCATGTTATGTGCCCCTTGGTACATGGGAGGTCATGGGTGCAAAAACTGACAAGGTGAAAAAAAGGACAAAGGGCAGACCAAAGGAAAAAGTTGTAGCAGTCTTCTTGCAGTAACTGCATTAATAACTATGGGATACGTAAAGTTAGGGCATAATTTCTGTTGTTGAGCTCAGAACAACCAGATCTTGTGCAAACTCCTCAAGTGCACGAATGAGTTGAGCTACTCAAGCTCAAGCTCTCTCCAACAAAATGGGTGCTTCAATGCCACACTCCATTTTGTAGAACTTTTGAATCCTTTATGAGTCCATTGCAAGGAATCACCTCTCTCCTCTCCCCCTCTACAACCACATGTTGACGTAGTTGCATACCTTGCACGAGCATTTTGCTTCATGGTTTTGTAATGCAAGATGCAGGCTTGTCATTTCCCGATGGGTAGGGAAGGCTGCATGAACTCAAGTCATGCCAAGTCAAGGAGGTTTTTTCGTTTGAGGCCCTGTCAGGCCCCTTTGTTTTTAATTTCAGTGTCATATTTGTGATTCCATCCAGTTACTGATCCTGTAATTGCTTGACTTTATAGATAACATTGTTATATGAAAGTTATAAATTTGGTTATAATCATTTCATAACAATATGTAAAGTTAACAATTTAATGGGTATGCCATTTTAACTTTTTGGAGGATTTTTATATCTTGCCATATTGATATATAATAAGCATATACTTGCCTGCACTAGTTGAAACATTTATTTTGTACTTCAAAATATAGATATACAATCAACGTTTAGAAGTTGATTGGAATTGCAATCATTTGGTAAATACATTTTCTAAAAGAAGAAAGGTGTGGCATGCCAAAGTACTTACAGGCTTGTGAGGGCTTTGAAAAGTGTGGTACACCCTTCTTGCCATGTTTGAAGAGCTGCCCATATGCAATCTTAGCCTATTTCTAGGTGTTTTTATAATTGGTGAAGTCTCACAAAAAATAAAGTTCAAAGAACAAATGATTTTGAAAGTTTTTAGTCATCGAAAGCAAGAATAAAAAGAATAAAATTTCCAAATTTGTATATATAATTTTCATTGTGTAGCCAAACATATAGAAAATGATTAAAATATTTATAATTTACTTTGTTTTATAGCTAGATTTGGCTAAATCTTCTCGAAGATGATTGTCACTTTTCCTACATCTTCCAATAGATGATCATCACCTTGGCTACAAACAAAAATTCCTAAAAAAAGACACTGAGAGAAGTCTGTTAGCAGGTCTAGAGTATTTCAGATTATTTACAGGATTTCAATAGTGTGAAATTGAGATCGGGCCTGTACATGTGCCCAAAATGCAGTAACCCTCAAGAGATCTAGTAAAAGAACATTATTCTTATTATTGTTTGGTCGATCATAATGATTGGTCTGAGTGGTGGCATTAGGACAGTGTCTCACTTTATATGATCAAAAATTTCACTTTTGCGGGTGGGGTATAAGGAAATAAAAACCAGGCAATGTTGGATGTGAAATACACTGGTAGAGGGATAGAGGGGGTGTTAGCCGTTGCTCTTACACTTTGGTTTTGACTGTTTAATTGGGCAGAGTGATTGCACTAAAGCATAGTGATCTTGCACCAGTCCACAGTTTCAGGGATCATGCAGCTGATGGGTTTTCCATTTAGCTGAACTTTGAAGTGAAGTACCATAGTACCTTGGCCATTTCAACACATGGCTGTCGAATAATTAATTAATTTTGAAACATGCATTTCAACAAATGGAATATTCTTAAATATTCATTATTTCCCTTGACAACATTTTTTGATTTGGAATAAATAAAATTTGAAAATTTCAACATTTCTGAAAATAATATAATTAGTGTTGAATTGGCCAAGCTACTAAGGTAGATTGCCTTCTCGCCAGGGTGAACTGGCACCTTCACCTTCTTGAGTGAGACCTTCTAGCCATACTTAACCCAGGAAATGTTAAATTTGGACTCAGAGATGTTGATTTAGTTGCAGAGCTGGATGTTTACCATGGTTAGATGCAACCTCAAATATTTCCTGGTTCTTATTTACCATCCTACCAGTGTAGGTGCTGGTTCGTCTCTTGGACCATAGCCGTACTCTTTCAAGTGGTGAGTTTGTCAACCCCAGCTGCCTCACAAAGATGCTGAACATCAATTTTTGTTGTTGATATCTGACTAGCCTAATTTAATGTTGGTTGTGACAAATTTGTGCATTTGCAGACTCTGGGACATGAGACGTAAATACCCCCCCTCTCCCCGGCCCTCAAGCTCTGTCTACACCTGTTGTTTTTTGTCTTCTTGCACATGTTTTTCGGCCCTTGCATCGTTCTGCATAAAACCATGCAGCATCGTTCTACATGTTCTTTTTAATTTATTAATTAAGGTGTAATGTGATTTGTTGGCTTTATTTTTGCTCAAGGCAAAATATTTCTGGTTTCTGTTTTGTTTTTCTGTTTGCTGAATTCAATAGATGTTTTACAAGCCAAAAAATTTTGGGACTCAAATTGCAACAGTTTCTGTTTTTTTTTGAAGTTATAATTGTATGCTAACTTGGTTTATTGTAAGTCACTTGTGGTGGAAAGTCCAATTTTAGGGGTTCAATTCCCCCACAAATGCGGGTGTTTCCTACCATTGATGCAAACTTCATATGCACTTCAAGTTCATAATAATTATCTGCTAGGTCACTTTGGTTTCTACAACATCTTTTAGTATTTCTTTTTTATTCCAATGATTATATATCCCTTGTAAATTATACAAATCGTATCAAGTAGTTGCCACATTTTGACAAAAGCATCTCAGACATCGCCATAAAAACTCCAAAAGAAATTAATGAATGGCCCAAAAACTCCATGCTCATTTCAATGATAGCCAGCTCTTTTCACCCACAGATTTTGAGGAGGGCTCAAAAGGAATTTAAGTGGCAGCCAGTTTGATGTAAAGAATGTGCTAGTGGGGCCACACAAAGCTCCTACACCAGCTTGCTTTTAGCCAGATGAGCACCACTTGCACTCCAGAGAAGTGGCCCCACACGCTGCTTTGAAAAAATGAAAAAAAAACACTGGTACTGGTTGCAGTTTGACGAGTTCTTTCAAATACTTTCACCAACCTGGTGAAATGTATTTGATTCTGACTAATCGTGGGTGTTGACAAATATGTATCTGCCTTGCAAAGCAATCCACATCTTGAGTTTCTGCCACATTTTCTGAAATAATGTGAAAGCTCACTCATGATGTTGGCAAGAACCCCAAAGACATTGGCCCAGCTAATAAAAAACTCAATATCCTCATTAAAAAGTCGTGGTGCTAAACTTGGTCCTCATTTAGCTTATGCTGTACAACCAAGCATGTTGCCAAAAACTGCTCTCACTGGTCTTGGGAACGTATTTTTTTTACATTCTCAAGACCAGCATTCCAGAGAACGCTCAGGAAAATACTGCCACGAACGAAACCCTAATTGGATGCAAAAAAAATGAAAACCGAATCTCAGAACTTGCCAGCACGGATGAAATCCTAGTCGATGAAATAGGATGCAGGTCCATCTAGTTTGTATGTGAACCTTCTGATAACCGTTGGTTTTTCAGCTAATTCGATCCCCACGAAAAACACGGTACACCTTTTTTCACGTCGTCTTGTGCACAAGCAAAGCACATAAGCCTGAAACATGGAGAGCCCTACCTTCCAGTAACCATGCGGTTTCCATGACTACCAGTTGATGATCTGAAAGCGAAGAGAGTGACCCAATATCAAAATCGACAGTCCAATATCTAGGGATCAAGTTTGAGCATAATATGAAACAAAATAAGAACAAGGTATGAATCTTGCATATCCATTTCAACTTTGCAGCCAAGTATACTTGAATCCACTTTCAGTCTCATGGTAACAACTTCTATTTTCATGTTTGTTGAAAAGACTCTCGAACATGATGCTCGAGTTGCATTCAGTGTCCTTTTGTCTATGCACTAAGTTTTGTCCACTCTGAACTTCTTGCAACATTCTCCAGGTTCCTGATCCTCATGGTCCTTGGGTCCCACACCAGAGCATTAGATTCCGCCCTTTTACAAGCCTACTATCTTTTGCTGGTGATGAAGAAGCTGCATCCATTCATGAGGAGACTTGGCCCACAGAAATCCCGTCCAGGCAAGTGAGGGAGCTCTGCTCCATGATCCAGCTTGCACAAATTCATTCCTCAAAATAAACTGATTCAAGAAAAACTAAAACTGGGGTTGCAAAAACTGTAGCTCCTTGCCACCAACATCATACTGGTGTAGCTGCTAATCAAAGAAACTCAATAAACCAGCCCCATGATTATTCCACCCACCTTGTCTGCTATGGCAGTTTACTACAAACAAGGATCCCCACAACATCATTTCTGAAAGAATGGATATTTCGGGCTGCTGGCATGGGTTTGTCCCCACAATCTGTTGTCAAGGAGTAACTCCATAAGTGTTCAAAGCTTTTTGAACACCTTTGAAACCTGGCATTAAGTGTTAACCATATCTTGGACCTCAGGTAGTTCAGCCATACACCAGAGACAATGATCAGAGGACAAGATTCAAAAGTCTGCAATGCTCTTTTCTACAAACTTGGGGTAACCAGACCTATTCTACACATTGTTGGCCTCCTTGAGCTCCAAACCCCTCTACTCAATCCATAGTTCCCTTGTCCTCAATCCATATCATGCCGGCCCAAAGAATATTGTGATTTGAGGTATATTTGTTTGCTGGAGGAAGAAATGATACACCGACAAGGAGTTAGAAAGACCAAGAACCTTGAAAGCAAGCAAGCTTGTGGCTACTGCAAATTCTGACTTTGCACAAACCTGCAGCATGAGCAGCTTATTCCAGTCTTGGTTTTTCTTAATATTTTACTTCCTGCTGCTGCTCCAACTGCACTTGTGGCTACTGCAAATTCTGACTTTGCACAAACCTGCAGCATGAGCAGCTTATTCCAGTCTTGGTTTTTCTTAATATTTTACTTCCTGCTGCTGCTCCAACTGCACTTGTGGCTATGAGTATGAAAGCCAACACCTGCACTTGTCAACCATATGAATTCAACCAGGTCCTCTCACATACAGGATGCTCTTAGAGATAGATGATCTACAAGAAAAAAGTCAGGCAAGGATCTCACAGGGAATTTTCTAGCACTCTCAGAGGTCCGGAAAGATAACATGGGAGATTGAGGTCCTCTGCCGAATGATGAGCTCTGGCTGGAACCCAAGCATATATTTGTTGCAATTAATTTGTTCTCATGTTCACTCTAGGGACACTTGCAGGTCCTAAAAGGAGGCTTGAGGAAGAGGAAAGCCTGCCAGTAGAATAGAGCTTGAAAATAGAGCAACTGCCAGCCATCTTGTAAGTCGTGCATGTGCCTCCACACCATGTAGACCAGCAAAGGCAAGTTCAATTTTGACTCAACAAGCAGTCCACCTCTGGAGAGGAGTCTGCACATGGGCAGGCTATGTCGACTGGAGTTGTGAAGAAGGGTGAATGAAACAAGATCTTCTTTATTGATCTGCAACCGTACAGCAGTGGGGTGACTTTGTAACAGGAACACTACCCATGCTTCAATGTTATGAAGCTTTACTTATTGGGTTTCTGCAAGCTGTCAAGAGTGCAGGTGGGTCTGCATTGTCATCAACCTCTCAAACACAATTGCCCAGGAAGACAAACTTTCTTCACAGACCTCAGACGTTCATAACACCTATTTCCTCACTATGCATTGCATTGCTTGCAAGTGTGCAAATACCATTAAGGTACTCCATTGATTCCATTGTTGCTGCCATTATTCCTTGCTGGCCAACATAAAAGTATGAAATTGTGCCTCTCAAGAAACATGTAAATATTATGAATGGAGGTTAGTCACACCCAAAAACCGTGTGCATACATGGTCTCTGCTCCAAATCTGTCTCTACAAGCATGCTATCCATATTTTAGAGAGATGTAAAAATGACACATGCAGGTGTGCAGGTGTGAAATTGGGAGCTTGGTGGTGGTCTGGTGGTTGTGGATGATGGTTATGTAATATGAGGGTTGAATTTCAATCTGTCATTTTGTGGTTCTCAATTAAGAAGAGCAGATTTCCAAGTACTCATTTTGGTGGTTTTTTTGATTTCATACTCTATAAGACTTTTTGCACACATGAATTCATGGCAATGGCAATACATTGAGAGAATTCTATGTTAGATTTGTGTCATGATTCTGTCAGGATGAACTTCAGGGAGTTAGGCTGCTGTGGTGGTCCTTGGCACAGATGTTATGTAAGTGTCTGGAACCAGATTTTTGAGTGTCCTTTTCAGAAAATGCAGTCTTCATCTTTGTGGCTCTTAATGTTTTCTGGAAACAGCATTAGAATGTAGATTCTTTTTGGATATGGATTGTCTGACTAAGATCACCAATTGTCAAAATATGGTATAAAGCCTGACAGTCACTATTTGGAGTTTTTGCTTGAGATGCATTGGTTTGCTAATCATGTCTTTCTAGAACCACAAATTTGTGTCAAATGGGATTATGTTTTGATGTACATCTTTCTTGCACCAGATAACCTCTCTAAGACTCTGAACCTTGGTTTCCAGTGATGTTAGTGGGATCAATTCATCCTTTCCAAACTCCTTGCTGCCTTTCAAGCTACCCCCCAATTGCTTCACTTGACAGCTTAGGATAATTGTCTTTACATTGCATTATTAGGAGCAGATCTTGATTGTTTTCCTTCAAGGTGTCATGCTTGGATTAGGGCTTGATGATTCATGGCTCCACAGTTGTGTGGGAGCCAGACAAGCTTTCTGAGGCAGGCTCATGATGTTGCTGCCCCTTGTGTACCAGAGATGCCAGATCCAGATCTGGAGAGCTTGTCAATGTGGCTGTTGCTGTCATTGTGGTGTTGGTTGTCAATTGGGTGCAGTGAGTGTTCCAGTTTTCCAATACTTGGAACATCAATGGGGGTAGCAGTGTGAAGAGGATTGGAAGATATCTTGTGAAAATTCTTTAGTGGTGCTTGATGGAGAGAGGATGCCAAATGTCTGTTGAAATGCTATGGCTTTTGCAAACCAGAGCAAGAGAAGGAAAGACCAAAGGAAAAAAAACCACGCACATTCAAGAGTCTGCTAGAGACAAAGGAAAGAAAGTGTATACACGATGCGACACCAGAGATCATCACAGGTGTGACAACAAAAGCTGCAATATATTCAGTAGAGAGGTTACATGAGCATAAAAGCGGCTGTAATATCAAGACATTCCCTTGAGCAGTGTCATTTACAAGAAATTTGAAGAGAATAAATGCAGTGATTTGACTGAGAAAATGGGGATTCTCAGAGTGCCAAGCAGCTCACAGCAGTGAACTTGAAACCCAATCCAGTCTTGTTCGTAAACTGGTGATGTGGCAGAAGGATTTTGAAGCTGTCAAGGAGCTGTTTGGGCTGGGCAGGGGAGTGAGAGGGCTTCAGATGCAGCCTGAGGACATACACTCTCCTGATCAGGAGGATTGCAAGTGCCAGAGAGTTCCAACCATTCCTGCACATGATGTTAGGAATGTGAAAGGAAGAGTGTAATGTTTCAACATGGACAATCACTATGCCACTTCACACTTACGGAAGCGCCAAGGACATGAGTAGAAGTGGAGCTTCTCCACCAAATGACAAACTGTAGCTGGAAACCAAACAATAGAATGGTTGCAATTGTATTGTTCATTTTTTTTTTCGAGATAAGAATTCATTTCACTGGCCTAATGCTCTCTTTCAACATATGGAGAAGAGAAGTGTGTCACATCACTTGAGAGCAACTGTTTTGGATTCTCGTCCATGGTTTTAAGGGCATTGAGGCTGAATCTTCATGTTGATGCAGAAATGATGAATGTGGGTATCAAGCAAGCCTGGTGTTGTCAAATGTACCACCCGGATTGAAGCTGTCATAAAAACATTCAGTATCAATGAGGCTATGAAATGTCTTTCAGGAGATGAAGTCACATAGAATGTTAGCATTATGTTGTGACATCATTGGTCTCAGCTGCAGAACAGGAGGCTTGTGAGCTATTGGGGGTTGATAGATGGAGGGGGCAAAGCTGGTGAAGTAGGCCTGGCATGTGGGCTACTCAACAGTATGAACAAGAAAAATGTGGTGCCCACGCCTAGAACATGGAAGGGCAGGTAGATTCTTTGGAGGTTTCACAGTTCTTTCCAACAGATGAAAGATGAGGGTCATCTGGATTCCAGACTTTTTGACTAATAATCCAGTAATTGATCAGTGTGAGGAAATTATTTTCAATTTATTTACCCATCGGGTAAGGATAAATTAGCACTCAAAAATTTCCATCAAGTTAAGGTGTATGTGTACAAAAATTAATTTTTTTGGGTAGATGGGTATGGTTCAAGGTACCCTTATCATATACCCGTTTTTGGGTAAAACATGGTGTGTATTTTTATTTATTTATTTAAAAATAAAAAGGTCACATTTTGAGATTTTTACTTAATTTTCAAAGCCCCAAAAATCCAATGTCAAAATTCAAAAACCAAAGTGTTTGATTCATCTTCAACTGGATCTTCTAATGGCATCTCAATCAACCAAGGCTTTGTTGATGATGGAGTCTCAAGGTGATTCGTAGGTCATCTTTGGGTGCTCCAATAAGTTTTTGAGGATTAAATAACATGAAAATTATGACTTTCAGAAGTATGAGGGGAAATATGGGGGACTTCCCCTTGAACTATATTTTTATTATGCCTATCACTCTTCCCATGTACCCCTTTAAAACATATTAATAATCCTCAATTTTATCACCTTCTCACCTATAAACTTGGGCCAAAGTTGAGGCATTACAACTTCAAGGAGAAGTCTATATTTTGAGGAGCTTCCAAAGTTTCAGTATTTTTTGTTTTTTCTTGTGATAGGCCAGTCAAATTGGCTAATTGCAACTCAAAAAAAACTCAAGAGACACTCCATCTAATGAAAAGAATAAACAAAGTTTAGGGCTTACATCAGATTTTCCCTAATGTTTTTAATTTGGATTTCAAAACATCCAACCTTGGGTATGAATATTTCTTACATATATTCAAGATTCTGAATAGAATAGAAATTTTCAAATTTACATACTGTTGAGTGTGCATTTATTAAGGTATGTTGATTTGAGGGAAATGGGTTAAGATAAATAATGATTTATTCTCAGCTGATGAATATATTGAGGTAAACATACCCACACAATATTGGTCCAAACCATCTTGCAAAGCTCACTTTTTGTGATGAATGTCTGCGACATAAGCAACATGGGAAAGCATTTTCAAAAGACGAGGCATTGCATGCAAACAAGTTGTTGGGATTAGTTCACACTGATGTTTGGTGACTAGCCAAAACTCCATCATTTGGAGGAGAAAGGTACTTAGTATCTTTCCCATTTGATTTTTTTGGCGACTAGCCAAAATTCCATCATTTGGAGGAGAAAGGTACTTTGTATCTTTCCCATTTGATTTTTTTGGCAAATCATTCATCTACATTTTGAAGAGCAAAGGAGAATGCTTTTCAAAATTCAAAGATTTTCAAGCGTTCATCCAAAACTAGACATGTAACCATTACTACTTACATGAAAGCAAGATCACCTCACAAAGCAATTGGAAGACACCAAAAAGAATTTTGAAGTGGGAGAAAGCACATAATGAAACATCTGCGAGTTTGCAACTATGATGCTCATGCTCATAGGCTTAGTCAAACAAGAACAAAACTAAAATTTGACAGCATAGAGTGCATCTTTGTGGGTTATGACCAAAATTCAAAAGCATATAGGTTGATAAACAAGGAGACTTTGAAGTTGATCCTTCAACACAATGTGGTCTTCAATGAAGCAATGTGGTTTTCAATAAAAAAAACTAGAAGTGACATTCAAGAATGAAAAAACTTGCCACAAAAAGAACATGAACAAGTCTTTCCTTACATCAAGGAACACGAGTTTGACCTTGATCAAGACATCTTTCCGAAATGTGTTCCATTTCCAAAAATAATCCACCTCGAAAAGCAAATGAACCCATCTTGCTATCTTTTTGTGGATTTGCCACTATTTGCAGTAATAAGCAGGACGGTTGTTACCACCCCCAAAGTAACAACAAGAAGGTCCTCAAGGATAGCAAAAGCCCCATCGAAATTAGTTAATTTTTCATGCATAGTAGCCATTGATGAACCATTGATGTGGCAAGAAGCTCTCATAGGATAAGACCCCAACAAATGGAAACAAGCTACAAATGAAAAGTACCAAACATTTATGAAAACTAAGACTTGGGACCTCACTGAGCTACCCAAGGGGAAAAAACAGTAGGGAGCAAATGGGTTTTCTGTGTGAAAAATAAATAAATGAATAGATCAACAAATACTGTGCAAGACTAGTTTCAAAAGGTTTCTTTCAAACTAAAGGTCTTCCACAAGACTTCCACACATGTTACAAAATTTCTTCTATTCAAATGTTGTTGGCATTCGTAGCCACTCTTGACTTCGAAGTGCATTAGATGGATGTCAAGAGCACTTTCTTGAATGAAATTTTGGAGGAGGACATTTATAGAGTGCAGCCGGAAGGTACAACAATCATAAGGGTTTTGTTCGCAAAATAAATAAAAACCATCTATGCCTTCAAACAAGCCCAACAGGTTTGGAATGAAAGATATGATATTTTCTTCTTAGGTCTTGGTTTTAGAAGATGTCACGCAAATCCCAACATTTACTCTTTGAAAATTCAAGATGTTTTTTCAATGGTCAAGCCATTTCAGTGGAACCATAAAAACAAGCAAAAAAATCAATCTTTCAATAATATTGGAAGCTTCTACACATCTAGTTAGAAGTTTCGTTAGTTTTATAATTGTAGCACATGCACATGATTGGATTAATTCCCCTATAACTTTGTTGTTACACTAATTGAATATGTAGATGGGCCTAGTTTTTATCTAGTTGATTTTTTTTCCATGACAAGTGCTCTCACCTACTAGCATTAATATTAACATTAGTTTATTAGGATGCTTGAATGTTTATTGAAGGATTTTTTCTATTCACTCCTCTTTCACCTTTTCAAGTTTTTTTATCATGAATTTCTTATCAATCCCAAGTTATTAGCTTTTAACATTATTTTCTTCTCTAGTTAGTTTATCTGTACCGACTCTTTTAGTCCTTTTGCATAATGGAATATTTTGATCTTTCACAAGTTACAGGCCCACATGCCTCCCTTCAAGAAAACTCATAAATGTGTAACTATCAGTAGGCATGAATCTGGTGACATCGTCTTCAAAAAACTAGTTTTCTATCGCAATTTGGCTAATTCTTTTTTAAAAAAAAAACATTTGCAACAAAATATTTTCTATTCATTGTGTCACATTTATTGGATCTATCATGAAAGAAAAAATAAACTAAACATGCATTGATTGAAACAAGGGAGTTGGAGGTATGGAAAGTGCATGCAACCTTCCTTCGAGTTGGCTTGCTTACACATGTGAATTTAAGTTTTGTTTAATGGAGTTTGCAAGCATTTCATCATTATGCCTTCATCATGGAATTGAAGGAACAAAACATTAGTGTGGGTCTATCATGGTGGGTTCAGTGGCTTAATGATGTCCAACATGTAGAGCTACTTTGGGACAATTCCATTGAATTTATGACATTTGAATAATGGTCAAGTAATAGCACAAAAATGAACCAACTCTTTGACAACAAGTGAGGCAACAAGGAAATTGGGGGAGATGTTAAATGCCCCAATGAGTTTCCTACAATCTGGAGAAAGGTGAAAATGAGGTAGAATTTTTTTGATTTAAAAGGTTTTCTCTTTTATAAGGGCATCTAATGGTGGTTGCAATGGAGGATGGTGCTCCTAGAATGCAAACTTTCTAGAAACTTGGGTTTTACAAGGTGAGTTTGTAGGTTTGTAGCGGTGATGCTTTAATACCTTTTTAGGTTTGAAGAAATTAATATTAATTCTTTAACATGTTAAAAAAAATTTCAATTATTTACTCAAAATTTTGATATTTAAAGAGATTAGCTGTTATTTCACATTGAAAAATTTGAAACAATTTTGTAAATTGTATTTAAGATTTATTGTTTTCTTTGTTTTCACTTTTGTTTAATAACATCTCCCATGTATATTACAATTCATTGAAGTTGTTAAAGTAATTACTAGAAGAAATGATGGATTTCAAAAGGTTCAAGTTGATCAAAACATTCACATTAATCAAAAAGGTTCTTCACCTTGATTAGAAGTGTGGGGCATTATAAACACATGAATTTTTCAGGTGGTTATTTTCATTGAAATGACATTTTTGACCAAACATCATGCTCTACATCTAGGCAAAAAAAGACCCCAAAAAAAAATCCATTAAAAAGCCATGATTTAATCAAATAGGTTATATTACATGGCAAGGGTTTGGTAAAATCAGTCATATTGATTTGACATTTCAACTTCAAATGAGTCATATTGATTTGGTTAGTTCACTTACTTGGCAAACTTAAGTTACCTACTTCAAGTCTAAGCTATTATAGTCTATTGTAAATTACTTACCCTATGTTATTTTACATTATTTTATTTTATGTTATTCAAGGTTATTTGAAAAGATATTACCTTTTAACTCCTTATAAATTATTTTATCTTAACCTATCTTTAGTTTTTATAAGTTGTTATATCTTAAGTTATTTTAGCCTAATATGTTAGGATATTTCATTTTAGATTGTTTTAGGCTATAGGTTATCCTAAGCTATTTTAGGTTATTTTATGTTAGGTTGTTAAAAAATATTATATGTTCTTCTAAAATATAAACAAATTAAGACAAAATAATCTAAAATTGCTTAAAATAACCTAAGCTAACAAAATTTTAGATGTAATTATTTAGGAGAGCCTAAATAACTTGTAATAACCTAGGGTTAAATAGTCTAAATTAACCTAAAATAAGATAGTAAAACATAATTTAAAGTATCATGACTTAAAATAGACAAAAATATCCTTGGGTAGAATAGTTTAGAATTACATAGGATAACCTAATTTAGAATAAACTGAATAAAACTTAAAGTGACTTAGAGTAATTTTAAATAGTTTCGCGAAATATAAGGTAGTTAAGTAATTAGGGTAAGTAGATCCAATAGATCTGTGTACACCATCTGGGAGAGGCATGCAACCATCTAAGCTCCAGTGAACATGCTGATGACAATGCACAGGCACGGAGTCATTGAAACTGTATTTACAAATTGTGTTGATTTTGAAATTCATATGAATTGCCAACGGAAAACCTGCTTTCACAAGCCATGTACCCACTGTTGCGTTTTTCAAGACATTGAGGCCTCAGTTGGAAGAGTGTGTACCTGGTGCATGGAATCCAAAAGAGCTGCTATAAGGATGCAGCAAGAACATTCCAGTCTGTGGAAGTTCATTATCTGACTCCAGGTGCCTGTGTGCACACTGCAAAGTGTGCAGCCATAGTTTCCCTGAAAGTGCTGCATCTTTGGACTCTGTCAGAAACATCTGGGCACAATATCTGACGTCCTTCATGCAAAGCGAAATCTGCAGCTGAATGAATAAGATTTATACACAAACATATACCCCCAATACCATCATAAACAAAAACATATCACCATTTGGAGGCTGTAGGGTAAGAAGTCAGTGAATGAAAAAGCAACTGTTGAAGATGATAAGGACTGCAAAGGTACCTGCAGAGATTTGCAGCATGTCAGCACAATATGTTCACATAGGAATGTCACAATGATCAGCACATACCTTCAACTTCTGCTCTGCAGCAGCAACCCAGTCATGGAACTCTCCCACATAATCACCCAGGAAGAAAAAACTTTCTTCAACACACACCTCACAGGTTCATAACACCTATTTCCTCACTATGCATTGCATTGCATTCCTTTGCCAGTGTGTAAATACTATCGAGGTACTCCATTGATGCCATTGTTGCTGCCATTATTTATCCCTGGCCAACATAAGAGTATGAAATTGTGCCTCTCAAGAAACATGTAGATATTCTGAATGGAGGATTACCACAACCAAAAACCATGTGTATACATGATCTCTCCTCCAAATCTGTATCTACAAGTGTCCTATTCATATTTTAGGGAGATGTTGTAGACAATACACATGGAGGTGTGGAGGTGTGAAATTGGCAGCTGGGTGGTGGTCTGGTGGTTGTGGATGATGGTTATGTAATATGAGGGTCAAATTTCAATATGAAATTTTGTTGTTCTCAATTAAGGAGCAGATCTCCATGTACTGATTTTGTTGGTTTTTGTGATTTCATACAATATAAGCCTTTATTCACACATACTTTCATGGCAATGGCAGTACATTATATTATATTGAGAGAATACTATGTTAGATTTGTGTCATGATTCTGTCAGGTTGAACTTCCAGGAGTGTTTGTAGGCTGCTGCTTTGGTCCTTGGCAGAGATCTCACGTAAGTGTTTGGCACCAGATATTTGAGTGTTATTTTCAGAAAATGCAGTATTTCATCATCTTTGTGAGATTCTGAGCGTGTGTTTCAGAGAATGCAATCCAGTTTTGTGGCTCTTAATGTGTTTGGGAAATGGCATTGGAATGTAGACAGGATGATGATTCCTTTTGGATATGGGTGGTCTGAGTACGATGAGCTATCCTCAAAATGTGGTATAAAGCTTGAGGTTCACAATCCGGAGTTTTTGCTTGAGATATTTACAAGCCTGAATTCACTTGCTATTCATGTCTTTCAAGAACTGCAAATTTGTGTCAAATGGGATTGTGTTTTCATTTACATCTTTCTTCCAGCAGATACACTCTTGAAGACTAGATCCGAACCCTGCTTTTGAGTGATGTTAGTGGGAGCAGTTCATCCTTTCCAAACTCCTTGCTTCAGCCTTTTTAGCTACCCAATTGCTTGACTTGAGGGTTTAGGAGTGTGGTTTATACTTTACCCCGTATTATTAGGAGCAGATATTGATTGTTTTCCATCAAGGTGCCAATGTGCTTCTGTTAGGGTTTGATGAGTCAGCGCTCCGCAGTTGTGCGGGGGCTGGACAAGCTTTCTGAGGAAGGCTGACGATGTTGCTGTCCCTTGTGTTCCACATATGGAGATCCAGATCCAGAGAGCTTGGCAATGTGGCTGTTGCCATCATTGTGGTATGGGCACAGGGAGTGTTCCAGTTTGCGAATACTTGGAACATCAATGGGGGTAGCAGTGTGTACAGAACATTTGAAGAGATCTTGTGAAAATTCTTTTGTGGTGCTTGATGGAGAGAATATGCCAAATGTCTATCAAAATTCTATGGTTGTTGCAATAGATTCAGGAGAGAGGTTACATGAGCATAAAAGTGGCTGTTATATCAAGGATATTCCCTTGAGCAGTGTTATTTAGAAGAAATTTGAAGAGAATAAATGCAGGGATTTGACAGAGAAATGGGTTTTCTCAGACTGCCAAACAGCTCACAGCAGTGAACTTGAAATTCAATCCAGTCTTTTTTGTGAATTGGTGATGTGGCAAAAGGATTTTGAAGCTGTCAAGGAGCTGTTTTGGGTGGGCAGGGGAGTAAGGCTTCAGATGCAGCCTGAGGACATACACTCTCAAGATCAAGAGGATTGCAGGTGCCAGAGACTTGCAACCATTCCTGCACATGTTACAAGGAATGAAAAAGGAAGAGTGTAATGTTTCACCACGGACAGTCACAATCCCACTTCACACTTATGGAAGGGCCAAGGACATGAGTAGAAATGGAGCTTCTCCACCAAATGACAAACTCTGGCTGGAAACTGAACAATAGATGTTGATATTTGTTTCTCAAAACAGGATTTCATTTCACTGGCATAATGCTCTTCTGCCAAATCAAGAAGAGAGGTGTGTCACTTCATAAGCCACTGTTTTGGATTCTTGTCCATGGTTTTAAGAGCATGGAGGCTTGATCTTCACATTGACGCAGAAATGATGAACCTGGGTATCAAGCCTGGTGTTATCACACGGACCACCCTAATAGAAGCTATCACAAAACATTCAGTATTGATGAGGCTCCGAAATGTCTTTCAGGAGATGAAGAGACATAGAATGTTAGCATAATGTTGTGAGATCATTGGTCTCAGCTGCAAGACAGGAGGCTTGTGAGCTATGCCTGGAAACGAAATACATCAATGGCACAATGGATACAGTGGCATGTGACACTCTTGATAGATGGAGTGGGGAAAGCTGGTGAAGTAGGCCTGGCACGTGGGCTACTCAACAGGATGAACTAGAAAAATGTGGTGCCTGCACCTAGAACATGGAAGGGCAGGTAGACTCTTGGAGGCTTGGCAGTTCTTTCAACAGATGAGAGACAAGGGCCATCTGGATTCCAGACAATTCATATTCTTGGTAATGAGCGCACATGGATAGGATCATCACTCTCAATGAGGAACTTGATCAGTCTGAGAAGGGCATAGCTAACATGATTTCTTCGACTGGGTGACATACAGGATTCTCATCAATGGTCCGGGGAAGGCAAGCATATTGGATGTAGCTCTTGGATGTTCTCAGGAAATGGAAAAAGAAGCCTATTTCAGATGGGTCCTGTCCCTGGTGTAGAAGAAGACAACACATACGGAAACATTTGGCTTGCACGGAAGTGGTTTCCTTATTGAAGCTTACCAGCTTTTTGATGACATGGAAGCTTAGGGGTGTGGGGACTTTCAATTACTGATTGGAAATCATGGGAAGGCTGAAACATTCTGCAATGCTGTAATAATTTTCACCATATGACCCATCACTTTGCTTCGATTGAAAATCATTGCAGCCTTGCAGAATGTTTCAGCCTTCCCAAGATTTTGATCAATACAACACAACCCTCTATGATCATAGATTTGATTTGGACCTAGAGCATGTAGTTGCTCACTTAGCCCCAGAGCTGTACATTGTTACATTGACCCAAGTTCTAAACTATAATCAACACATAAGGAGTGCAGACTTTAGGGGTATGAACAGAGGGTTTCTTGGGAAAGAATTATGTTCAGCAGTTCCAGCGATGAAAATCCAGTTAGGATGGTTAGAAACTTGGCAATGAATGGATGCTTGACTACACAAATCAAAGGTACATTGGAAATGCCCACTCTTTCTACTACTACATCCATTCTAACCTCCTTCATGTCACCATGAGAGCTTGGGCATCAATAATTTTCCTCCATATCTATGAGAGATAGCCAAAGGCCAATGGTATATTGGAAACACACAACTCCATTGTACACTCCAAACTTCCTACAACCAGTGGATCCCATCAAGGGTACTGACGCCTATGCCAAAAATCAATGGTACATCTGATAACTTGCTCAAATCAACAAGTACCAAATCATTATGTGGCTTCATATGTAAAATTTCATGAATAGTTGGGGATTTTGCAACAATAAAATTGTCACAGCCCACTTTGTATAAATTATCAATCACACCAAATTGTGCTTCGTCATCCTTGTAGTTAGACATGTGCTTCAAGCAAGAGAGCAATCTTCCCACCATTTTGATCTCGGCAGTTTTTGCAATGTGGCGATCACTTTCAGTCACTTCGGTGGAGCTGATGTTGAGACTTAGTTGAGACTCGCATGAGACCACCCTTGTGGAATAAACCCCATCTGCAGAAACCTTGATATTAACAGTCTTGCCAGAGAAAATAGATGGGTTTTTTATGCTCTTCACCTGAACCACTATGGGCCAAGACCCCAATTCAAAAGTGTCGTCAAAATGTGGACCGTCATGGAGGAGAAAGTTCTCCAGGAGTTCATACTTGTCCCTTAGCTCTATCTCGCTGTAATTGCCACGGCAAATACGAAGTTTTCTCATCATCCTTGCGGTCATGAAAAAGGGATGCTCGTCCATCCTCAAACCACGCGGTTTTTCAACCAAAAAGTTGCTAGTTAAACAATCGTATTCACGGTCCTGTATCCGGAAGTCTTTGCACAAGATCCTGAATCTCTGGACATTTCCAATAAGTTGCTCCGTTTGGTGTGCGTGTCCGTCAACGTGCTTCCAATCGTGAACTAAGCGTCCATGCTCCTGTTCCATCAGGGAGTTGATATACCTCATAATCCCATTACCATCGTTGGGCATGAAGCGGAAGAAACCCGTCCACAGTGTTAGTGCATCCACGAAATATCCATTATCATCGCGATGTGGGTCACCCTCGAGATATTCTTTAAAACAGGCGTTGAATTCACCCTCTCTGGAGACATCGCGCAAGAAACTCCCACTGCAGACTGTTTTCTCCAAAGAGGCCACTGAGCTATTTGTAAGCACGTTGCTTCGATTTGTAATGCAAACGGCCATGAGGTCATAAACCGCCTAGCAATCTGCAGAGCACGATCGGATCTCTTCTTCAACTCGTTAGTTCTACGCCAAGACGGGGTCAAAACTATCCAGAAGACTTTTAGCATACGAAGCACAGGTCTCAACTTGATTTTCTTTCCACGATCTAAGCTCGCATCCTCTCAGAATGTTTGTTACTATAGAATCACCGAACACGACACAGTAATAACACGGAGTGCAAGCTTAACTATAGGACTCCCAACCACGAGACTCAAATTAACGAGATATGACAGTTGGCCGAAGGTCAAAAGCAAGCCAGAACTTACAATAGTTCCATTAGTACCTGGTAGTGTAGTGAGAGGCAGGAGGCAGGAGCGAAGTGTGCGAAATCGGAAGGGCAGCGGTGGGTGGAGCGCTATGGTCCGTGGAGCGGCAAGAGAGCGAGAGCGAAGGGCGGGATCTCCTCCGACGCGCGCTTGTGAGGAGCAGCCTCCGACGTTTACTTGTGAGGAGATTTTGCAGTGCCCCGTGGAGTGGCAACGCGCGGTGAGGTGAACGTCACTTCTCGGCACGGAATAGAGGAAGGCAGTGTTAGGAAGGAGCAGCTAAGCGGGAGTGGAGTGGAAGGACAGGCAACGGCAGCGAGATGAGCTAGGCCACAGGAGTAGGAGAGAGAAGTAAGCAGGAAAGTGAGGAAAGAGAGTAGAGAAGAGCGGACAGAAAGCTTCAAGTTCTCAAGGAGCAAGATCGCTAGTCTGACAGTAGAGAACAAAGCTGCAACTTCGAACGCGTGCCACTGCGTGTGAGTTTCAAGGAAACCTGCCACTCCCAGCCAGCAAACCTGCCACTCCCAGTCGCACAGATTACCAACACACAGCATCACCCTTCACCCTTGGAACCTTGAAAGGTCATCTGATTTTCCGGCCATGAAGTACGCAAATCACATGATGGGCCCCCAAGACTCTGTCAAAGGCATCTTAGAAGCTTCTTCTCCCTATCATGATGTTTTTTAATCTACCACGGCACATTCTCCCACTCCAGCTCCAGCCTACTATAATCTGTCGAGCCATTTCACATTACACTTCTGAGCTTGGCATCATGCCATCTAGTGCTGTTACAGACTAAGTTGTTTCTTTCAACCTGTCGATCTTTGAATAATCAAAGTTTGATACATATCTCATTTTGACAAATAATGAGAGATTCTTCAGTTCACAGATTTGACCTATAGTTTTAGGATTCATTTGCAGAGCATTTTAGTTCACACTAGTTTGGGGCAGCATTGCTTAGTTGAGTGCAAAAGAATCATTCATGGGATTAGAGTTATGTTAGATCTACATCCACAATGGGTGGTATTACATATGGATGTTCGAATCATGTTTAATTCAATATCTCAAACAATTTTTTTTCAAAACTTGTGATTTTGTACCGGCAAATCATTCATCTACATTTTGAAGAGCAAAGGAGAGTGTCTTTCAAAATTCAAAGTTTTCAACCTTTCATCAAAAACGAGATCGGAGAAAAAATAAAGATTTTAAGGAGTGACAATGAAGGAGAATTCACATCTAACAAATTCCAATAAGTCCTAAAGCTTCATGAAATACAGCACTAGACGTCTACGTTGTACCTATCCCAACAAAATGGGGTAGTTGAGCGATTACGCCTCACCATCATAGAAGTAATGCACTACATGCTTCACCAACACAACCTGGATGCAAGTTACTAGGTGGAAGCTGTAACCACTATTACTTATTTGAAAGCAAGATCACCTCACAAAGCGATTCGAGGACACCAAAAAGAGTTTTGAAGTGGGAGAAAGCTTGTAACGAAACATCTGTGAGTTTGCGGCTATGATGTTCATGCTCATAGACTTAGTCAGACAAAAACACAACTAAAATTTGATAGCATAGAATGCATCTTTGTGGGGTATGACCAAAACTCAAAAGCATATAAGTTGATCAACAAGGAGATTTTGAAGTTGATCCTTCAACGCACTGTGGTCTTTAATGAAGCAATGTGGTTTTCGATGAAAAAACTATAAGTGGCAATCAAGAATGAAAAAACTTGCCACAAAAAGAACACGAACAAATCTTTCCTTACATCAAGGAACACAAGTTTGACCTTGATCAAGACATCTTTTCGAAAAGTGTTCCACCTCTAGAAATAATCCACCTAGAGAAGCAAATGAACCCATCTTGCTACCTTTTTGTGGATTTGCCACTATTTGCAATAATAAGCAGAAAGGATGTTACCACCCTCAAAGTAGCAACAAGAAGGTCCTCAAGGATAGTAAGAGCCCCATTGAGGCTAGTTGATTTTTCATGCATCATAGCCATTAATGAACCATTGATGTGGCAAGCTTTCATAAGATAAGATGCTAACAAATGGAAAGAAGCTGCAGATGAAAAGTATGAAACATTTATGAAAACTAAAACTTGGGACCTCATTGAGCTACCCTAGGGGAGAAAAGTAGTGGGGAGCAAATGGATGTGGCAAGCTTTCGTAAAATAAGATGCCAACAAATGGAAAGAAGCTGCAGATGAAAAGTACGAAACATTTATGAAAACTAAAACTTGGGACCTCATTGAGCTACCTTAGGGGAGAAAAGCAATGGGGAGCAAATGGATGTGGCAATTTTTCTTAACATAAGATGCCAACAAATGGAAAGAAGTTGTAGATGAGAAATACCAAACATTTATGAAAACAAAAACTTAGGACCTGATTGAACTACCCTAGGGGAGAAAAGCAATGGGGAGCAAATGGGTTTTCTATGTCAAAAATAAATAAACGAAGAGATCAACAAATACGGTGCAAGACTAGTTGCAAAAGGTTTCTTTGAAACTAAAGGTCTTCCACAAGACCTTCACACATGTTACAAAATTTCCTCCATTAGAATGTTATTGGCATTGGTAGCCATTTTTGACTTTGAAGTGCATTAGATGGACGTCAAGAGCGCATTCTTGAATGAAATTTTGAAGGACATTTACATAGTGCAACCAAAAAAATACAAAAATAACAATTGTAAAGGTCTTGTTCATAAACTAAAAAGAGCCGTCTATGCCTTAAAATAAGCCCAATGGGTTTGAAATGAAAGATATGATACTTTCTTTTTAGGTCTTGGTTTCAAAAGATGTCAAGCAAATCCCAACATTTACTTTTTGAAAATTCAAAATGTTTTTTCAATGGTCGAGCCATTTTCAATGGAACCATAAAAACAAGCAAAAAAGTCAATCTTTCAATAATATTGGAAGCTTCTACACATCTAGCTAGAAGTTCTGTTAGTTTTAGAACAATAGCACATGCACATGATTGGATTAATTCCCCTATAACTTTGTTGTTACACTAATTGAATATGTAGATGGGCCTTAGTTCTTACCTAGTTGATTTTCTCTACGTGACAAGTGTTCTATTGCAACCCCACTTTGGGGTAAGTGTGAGGATGAAACTCACACCCCCAAAAGTGGGAAGTTGGAGTCCTTCGGGACTCCTGAAAATTCAGAGCTCGAATTCAAGAGTCAAAACACCTCGCATTGAGGTGTTCTTTATATTAATGGAAAGTTCTTGAAGTGTAGATGCCCAAAATGGCCTCACATGTGTCATTTGGACATCTGCAGCCCAAGTTATGGGCAAAAGAAGGGCCGAGAGTCAAACTGGCAGTTTGACTCCCGATCACTAAAAGTCGGGAATCGACCTCTTCCCGACGTCTGCTGAAGGAGTGTGACATGGAGTTGGAAAGCTCTTAAGGAGAGCTACAACTTTGGTTTAGACCTCACTCCAATCGGAGGTCAGAGCTAAGAGATATGAGCCCCCAAAGTCCTGGGACTCCAACCCAGGACAGTTTCAAGACTCCTCCTTGGGAGTCCCGAGAAAAAAGTGTTATTCGGATGTAGCCTCAACAAAGAGCTGCAGAAAATACTATATGGGGGAAGGTGGTGGCTTCCCCCGAATCCGGGCTGTGATGAGTCGAGTGAGTTCAAGTGCCCATGGCTTGTCCCAACACCCAAGGGTGTTCTCGAATGTGAACTAACCCTCTTGTGATTGGTTTTGGATGCAGATTCGAGTGAGATAATACTTGTCCCTCTTCCTTGTCTAATCTCAGGACTTCTAGTACGCCCCTCTACCCCATTTTAGTGTTGGAAGTCGGGAGCGGCCCTTAAGTACCAACTTTCCGTAATTCAACGTACTTGAACCCTCAAGTGGGTCTAGCAAAGGGCTTGGGAACGCATCATGTTCTCACCTACTAGCACCAATATTAACATTAGTTTATTAGGATGCTTGAATCTCTATGTAAGGGTTTTTTCTATTCACTCCTCTCTCACCTTTTCAAGTAATCTGATCATGGATTTCTTATCGATCCTAAGTTATTAGCTTTGAACATTATTTTCTTTTTTGGTTAATTTTATTTGTACCGACTATTTTAGTCCCTTTGCATAATGGAATACTTTGATCTTTCATAGGTTATAGGCCCACATGACTCCCTTCTAAAAAATTCATAAATGTATAGCTAACACTAGGCATGAATTTAATGACGTTGTCTTCAAAAAATTAATTTTTTGTCGTAATTTGGTTAATTCTTCTTTTTTCAAAAGGTATTTGCAACATAATATTTTCTTTTCATTGTGTTGCCTTTACGAGATTTATCACCAAAGACAAAATTGACTAAACATGCATTGATTGAAACAAAGGAGTTGCAGGTATGGAAAGTGCATGCAACCTTCCTCCAAGCTTACTTGCTTAATTTTTGTTTAACGGAGTTTGCAAGCGTTTCATCATTATGCCTTCATCATGGAATTGAAAAAAATAACATTAATGTGGGTCTATCATGGTGGGTCTAGTGGCTTAATGATGTCCAACATGTAGAACTCCTTTGGGACAATTCCATTGAATTTATTACATTTGAATAATGGTCAAATAATAGGCACAAAAACAAACCAACTATTTGACAACAAGTGAGGCAACAAGGAAATTGTGGGAGATGCTAAATGCTTCAATGAGTTTCCTATAATCTCCAGAAAGGTGAAAATGAGGTAGAAAAGTTTTTGATTTAGAAGGTTTTCTTTCTGACAAGGGCATGTAATGGTGGTTGCAATGGAAGATGGTGTTCCTACAATATTTATGACTTGCAAAATCCTTAGAAACTTGGGTTTTACAAGGTGAGTTTGTAGGTTTGGAATGGTGATGTTTTAATGACTTTTTAGGTTTGAAGGTAATTATATTAACTTTTTAATATGTTGAATTTTTAAAAATTATTTACTCGAAATATAAACAATTATTTGTTATTTGACATTGAAAAATTTGAAACAATTTTGTAAGTTGTATTTAAGGTTTATGTTTTTCTTTCTTTTCACTTTTGTTTATTAACATCTCACATGTATATTACGATTCATTTCAGTTGTTGAAGTAAGTACTACGAGAAATGATGGATTTCAAAAGGTTCAACTTGAACAAAGCTTTCACATTAATCAAAAAGGTTCTTCACCTTGATTAGAAATGTGGGGCATTATAAACACATGATTTTTTTAGTTGGTTATTTTCATCTAAGTGACATTTTTTACCAAATTTCATGCCATACATCTAGTGAAAAAAGACCCCCAAAAAAATCCATTAAAAAGCCATGATTTAATGAAATAGGTTATATTACATGGCAAGGGTTTGGTCAAATCGGTCATATTGATTTGACACTTCAATTTTAAGTGAATCATATTGATTTGGTTAGTTTTCCTACTTGGCAAACTTAAGTTACCTACCTAAAGTCTAAGCTATTATAGCCTATTGTAAACTACTTACCCTATGTTATTTTACATTATTTTATTTTATGTTATTCAAGGTTGTTTGAAAAGATATTACCTTTTAACTCCTTATAAATTATTTTAGCTTAACCTATTTTAGGTTATTATAAGTTGCTATATCTTAAGTTATTTTAACCTAATATGTTAAGATATTTTATTTTAGATTATTTAGGCTATAGGTTATCCTAAGTTATTTTAGGTTATTTTATCTTAAGTTATTCAAAGATATTATATGTTATTCTAAAATATTAAAAATAAGATAAAATAATCTAAAATTGCCTAAACTAACCTAGGGTAACAAATTTTTTAATATAATTATTTAAGATAGCCTAAATAAGTTGTAATAACCTAGGGTTAAATAAGCTAAATTAACATTTAATAAAATAGCCAAAAATAATTTAAAGTATAATGACTTAAAACAACCAAAAATATCCTAGGGTAGAATAGTTTAGAATTACATAAGATAACCTAATTTAGAATAACTTAAATAAAACTTTAAATTATTTTAAATAATTGAAGGTAATATAAGGTAGTTAAATAATTAGGGTAAGTAGATTAAGTCACTAAGTAGGATAGGAAGAAATGTTCATAATGATCTACTAATAAAAATAATTAGATGTTGAAAAAAATGGTGCAATGGTTAAAAATTTAAACTTTTAATGTTTAGGTGAAAAGTTTAAATTTTCAAAAACTAATAATGAATTGGAGCAATAGCATTGCAACTTATTTAAATGTTTTTACCTAACCTAACTTAGTCTAATAGTTAAAGTAAGGTAGGTAGCAAATAAATAAATTATTTTTGGATATTATTATTATTTTAATTTGAAAATTATAGATTTTAAAGTTTGCTCCCAAATATTGTTATTTCATTTCATCAATAAAAAAAACTTAATAAAAAAGCTGTCAACTAACTAGAAAAACCCAATCAAAATAGATGTGGTGAAATCAACTTGCCCAAAATGGCACTTTGGTCAAATTGAATTGAAAAGCAAAAACATCACATGGGAATTTTTTGGACTAAATTTTCTCATAAAAAAATTGTGATTTCTTGTAATGAATGGACTAACTACTAATTGCAACCAAGAATTGTGATAAGGAGAGGAAATTGTGCAACATTGCTTGTTGAATGAGACCTTCTCATGGACATTAAATGGATATATTATTAATTAACATTGTAAATATTTTGAATTTGGCATAATATTAAATCAAAATTTTGATATTCTACAATTTTAATGCCAAAGTCCATTTTGAATAATAAAATATTTATTTGACATTTGAATACGGAATGAAATAAGGTACCATGGGTATTGGAGATTTATTTTTTTATGCAATGGCCCAATGGAAAGCAACCTTAAGTGCATTGATAAAGGTGAACTAACATCTACATTCATACCTTCACCTATTGAGTGAGGTTCAGTAGTGGTAATATTTAATCCAATAAATGTTAAACTTTGATTTAACAACCTCAATTGGTATTATGAAATGTGTTTGAGGAAAATAAATGATTAAATTATCAAATTTATGTATTTTTATTATATAGTTATGAAGGACCTATGTTCTTTGTCCCACAAATATCTATTCACATATTTATTATGTTATAATCATATTACTATCATGAATTTTACACATTTACAAAATTATGCATAAACATTTGAATATCATTTCATCAATCTCTTAATTCTTAAACTTTAAGTTTATTCTAAGGTGCCTCCAATCCTTCTCAAACAAAATCACACCTATTAAAATTCTACCAGATCTCTACAACATATGAAACCTTGAATGGGGAAGTTTTGAGAATTTAGGACCCAAATTTGGGCCCTTATTCCCAAAACTGCCCCCTTCTCAACCCTTAATGATACATATCCTACATCCCAAAAATGGTATTGTTGGAGTGTTGAAGAGCTGTGACCACTTAATTAGCAGCTCATAGTTTCTTGTGGGTAGCTTACAACATCAAAGAGCACAATGAACCCTAATGTGAAGCTGTAGAACAGTGTAGGTGTCCTTGACACTGGTAATTACCATGCATTGCTAATGTTCATGCAAAACAATTTGTGCAGATGCATAATTTATTTGGGCAATTTGCTAAATTATTCAACAAAAATAACAAACCCACAATTGCAACAAATAAATATGTGGGCATGACACAAATAAACGTGTACTTGGTGGACAAGTTGTCAACACTCAACAACCCAAAGTGCTTGTATTTGAATTGTTGGACTTAGGCCCACTTTAAACGAGGGTCCAGGGTCGAATTTCCTAGGAACCAATTTGGACTGATTTGAATCAAATTGAATCCTTGAGTTGGACTGTACCTTGGGCCCTAGCCTGATTCTTGGTTCTCCAAATCAGGAGCTCTCATTTTAGCACAGTTTTTTTGGTCCAAACCAATTGATTTTCCCTCCAAAACGGGTGCCATGTAGGTTTAGCCTAAATTTGCCACTTTTTGGTCTTGGACCCGCATCTAAAGGTCTTAGGACCAATGTAAAGCTTTCCACCAATAAGATTGCTTGAATTCATTGGTTCATGGACCTTGGACCCTTGTCTAAAGCCTTAATTGTATAAGTGCATGTTATTTCTAGCAGCTTGACAATGCGTGCAACTTCTTCATGAAGCTAGCTCCGGTCTAAACAAGTCAATTTCATAGAAAATTCACTTGTTGGGAAGGCAGCCCTTAGAGGGGTTGGACGTTTCGTGAGGTATGAAACTGGCAGCCACGTCGTCACTGTTTCTAGGTCCTGCCTAAGTGGGGTCGTAACTGGGCCAGTTTTATTTCCAGTAGTTATCCTTGTTCAGTATTTTCCAGTCTAATAAGAGCATCTCCACCCCACACTGGTAGACAATACCTTTATTGGGCTTGCCTACCAAGGCAAGGATATTGTGTTTAGGTTCATGATAGAGTATAGTAGCTTCAAGGATTTTGGCCTTTATTATTTTTATAAGAGGATTTTTTATAGATGATATTTTGGCTTATGTTGAAACTTGAGATGAGTTATAGAGTTACTAGTGGGTACCCGTGACCTTTGGACACGGTGAAGTCCCATGTTTCTTTAAACTTGGTTCATGTTTTAGTTTTTTTTAGAAACTTTTATCTTTTTTATTTTTTATTCATATGTGTTGACATAGAACAGGGGCGCCATGACTGGAAGGCCTATGCTATGTGCTCTGTGGAAGAGAGTATAAAAATGTGGCAAAAGGTGATACCGTCGGTACAATGCCTTGTGGCAAATCTCTTCCACCTAAAAACCATCACACAACATACAATTTTATAATGTTTCCCTGTAGTGATGGATTGCACATTGGTTTAGGGTCAGGATTGCAGACTCAAACAATGTCTGTTTTGATCAATTGATCTCCTTCATTTTATGTTCCAATCCCGATAGTTGAAAG
>Ga0116227_10003255_pt1 | contig 36334 bp, 28 predicted proteins | sample S1TSphgellanicum_FD_89693 | JGI IMG/M metagenome (GOLD analysis project Ga0116227, IMG submission 89693) | Host-associated microbial communities from peat moss isolated from Minnesota, USA - S1T2_Fb - Sphagnum magellanicum MG | ecosystem: Host-associated > Plants > Peat moss > Unclassified...
TGGGGGGGGGGGTGGGGGGGGGGGGGGGGGGGGGGGGGGGGGGGGGGGGGGGGGGGGGGGGGGGGGGGGGGGGGGGTAGGGGGGCTGTAAGTAGCAGCGCTTTTGTTAGGCACAGAAATTGTAGTACTTACCATGGTGAGTTCAATATTTCAGTGTCAAATAATTACTTTACTGCAAAGATGCCCAATATATTAAAAATAAAACATTTCAAAAAAGGTCCTTTAAAGATTCTCAATTTTAATTTCCTCACAAAAATTGTATTCTTTGAAAAAGAAATATTTTTGGAAAATTTCGAGATCTCTCTGAAAATAATATATATAATTATAGTGCGGAACCTGCCGCCAAGGGTACGACAACAGTAATGAACATGAATCACAACACACAGGCAGGCAAACAAAATCAAGGAGTCATGAGGAAAGTCACACTTGCCACAAACAATGAGGCATCACACACACACACACACACAAGTTTCAGCATTTTTTTACTGGCTATACTAAAAACTAGGGATGCAACAATCTTTTTGAGTTTTTCAATAGCCATAATTAGACCAAAAATTGAGAAAAAAATAGCCATATTTCTGCACACAGTTCAAACAGGAAGCCAAACATTTTGGAGGATTTTTTAATAAATAAATAAATTTCATGTTTAGCTTACAACCAAATTTGGCTAAATACTCTTGTGGATGATCGCCATTTTGGCTATAACACAATATTGCCAAAAAAACCAAACACTGGGTGACACCAGCAGTAGAGCCAACATTTTACTCACTCACTTGGCTCCTTCCTTCCTTCGCCCACTGCAACACAACAACACTACTACCTGTAAACGGCACAGACAATGTGAGTGCGATTTCTCTCTCTCTATTATGAACCTGTGCCCGTTTGTTGCTCTTCTTGTCCCTACAAATGCGGTCCTGCTCGCCTTCTCCCTAGAGAATGCGTCCGAGGTACGAAGGGATGAGCACTTCCGGAGGCTCTCTCTGATTTAGACAGACAGAGAGAGAGAGTTTTTTGAGGTGGGGGATGTGAGTTTCTGGGGTGCATTGTTGAGAGAAAGAAAGTTGGGACTTTTGAGAGAGAGAGAGAGAGAGAGAGTCTGGGGTGCATTGTCGAGAGAAAGAAAGTTGGGACTTTAGAGAGAGAGAGAGAGAGCGTATTTTTCGGGGTGGGGAATGTGAGTAGTTTCTGGGTGCATTGTCGAGAGAAAGAAAGTTGGGAGTTTTGAGGGAGAGAGAGGTTTTTGAGGTGGGGAATGTGAGTTTCTGGGGTCCATTGTCGAGAGAGAAAGAAAGTTGGAGTTTTGAGAAAGAGAGTTTTTTGAGGTGGGGAATGTGAGTTTCTGGGGTCCATTGTTGAGAGAAAGAAGGTTGGAGTTTTGCGAGAGAGTCTTTTTTGAGGTGGGGAATGTGAGTTTCTGGGGTCCATTGTCGACAGAAAGAAAGTTGAAGTTTTGAGAGAGAGAGTTTTTTGAGGTGGGGGATGTGAGTTTCTGGGGTGCATTGTCGAGAGAAGGAACGTTGGGAGTTTTGAGGGACTTGATCGAAAGAGGTGGGAGAGAGCTTTCTGTTTGAAACCGGGTTATGTTTGCCAAATCTTTTTTTTTTTTGGTTTTGCTTCTGAAGAGTGTAGCAGTGCGTTTTGTCGAGAGCTTCTATCATAGTGGTTTCTGATGAGGAGGAGGAGGTGAGGCCGGGGACGGCGGTGGAGGGGTGGTAGTACGATGTTTTCAATGGCATTTGGGAAGAACGTATCTTGAGAGAAGCTTGTGTGCGAAGGTCGGTTGAAAACAGACGGCCAAAACTGGAGAAATGCTCGTATGAAGCTCAGTCGAAAACAGATGGCGAGACTTGAGAGAAGCTTGTGTGAAGCTCGGTTGAAAGCGATAGACATGGTAGCTTGAGAGAAGCTTGTGTGAAGCTCGGTTGAAAGCAACAGACATGGTAGCTTGAGAGAAGCTTGTGTGAAGCTCGGTTGAAAGCAACAGACATGGTAGCTTGAGAGAAGCTTGTGTGAAGTTCGGTTGAAAACAACGGACATGGAAGCTTGAGAGAATCTTGTGTTGAGCTCGGTTGAAAACATACAAGGACGCTTGAGAGAAGCTTGTGTAAAGCTGGGTTGAAAACGTATAAGGAAGCTTGAGAGAAGCTTGTGCAAAGCCGGGTTGAAAACAAACAGACATGGAAGCTTGAGAGAAGCTTTTTTGTGTTGTTTGGCTGGGATCGAAACGAATAGATTTTTCTCTTGGACTTTCGTGAAGGTACTTACAACAAGAAATTTTCGTGAAAGAAAGAAAAAACTATGTTGCAGAGAGCTGATCAAAGCCTTAGAAGAATATTATAGTGGGAAAGAAAGAAAGAAAGACCATGAAGAGAGTGAACATGAGGCATTTTGAGAAGATGAAGGGAAATGTAGGAAGCATAGCAAGCATTTGGAGGTTGTTCAGGAAGAAGACACCTGCCTTGATATCTTTTCTAGGGCTCTTGGTGCTCATGTTGATCATCTTCAATAGCACTGGTGATCTTGGAGGTTTTCGACAACACTTGGCATCAAGAGCACGCCACAACGAAGAAGAAGAAGCAGCAGCAGAATTTACTATCACCAGAAGGAGCTCTCCTTCTTTGATTACTCATCCTCATGATAATTCCATCCGATCTCTGAAAGAGCTTGTGAAGGAAGCCATGGATAAAGGGTTGGTGATCATTGTGAATGCCACAAGGGCTGATGCTGATCAGCTGTATGCAGATAACCCACGTGGAGCTTTGCCTCAATGGGATGTCAATGCTGCATTGGATGGTCCCACAGGCGAGATTCTCACCGAGGTCATCCAGGAGCTTCAAAATATGGAGGAGCTCCAGAAAGAAGTGGCAACATTGAGGTTGAGGCAGAAGGATCGATGCAAAACTCCAGGTGCTGCAAATTCCTTAGATTACCTCCTTCTCAACTTTTTTTTGGTCAGTTGGTTTGTCATTCTCAAAGAAAAGCAGGAACAACATGCTTGAAACTGTCATAAATCGTTTGGAGAAAATGCTGATGGGAGTATAAATGCACCTTGCCTCCCTTCTTCACCTTTCATTTACAAGATGTGTTTCATATGGGATTTTATTGTGCCTGTGGTGGTATCTCAAGCTTGTGATTACATTTCTCACTTCATCACACATATCACCATGGTGCTCAAGACTTCTGGCAATCTTTCTCAGAGAAGTACATGTATCTAGAGTATGATTGGTTACTTACAGACATTCTGGATTGGAATCTTTGTGAGTTTGGTTTTCTGTAAATTTTGTCTTCAACATAAGAGTCCTCGATTCTCATAAGAGTTATTTCTTGAACATGAGAATCCTCAATTCTCATGAGAGTCATTTCTCCAACATGTCTATGAAGTTTGCAAATACCCATGGGTGCTATAAACCCATCTTTTGCCATCAGATTTGTTTCTACCAATGCAAGAGCAGAGCCCATTACAGGAAGAATTCTATCCTGTTGCCAAAGACATTGTCGGCAGAGTGCTATGGCTTTGTGTCAAGCACTTTCACAGTTGTACTCTCAATTTTTGTCAAATTATATGACACATTCAGAAAGTTCACAGAATGGTGAATGTGTTGTTGCTTGTGATATGATGTAGTGGCAGATCAAGCATGTGGGACAAAATCATGGGCATTCAATGAGAGCAAAACAGGAGAGAAGGGTAGTGTGGCAGGACCAATTTTCCAGGGGGATTACAAGTTCCGCCCATTTCATTCATCACTTCACCCACTAATCCTGTTCAGTTCTTACCGAATCTCACAGGAAGAGTTCTCATTAGTCACTCTGGTGGCTAATTCACTTGGTGAGAAGATGCCAATGCAGAAGGATGCCATCCCTGGTACATGCGCTTGGATGCAGTGGGATCCAAGCTCCAACCATGCACCACCCTTTCCTCCACCAGTTGAGAGTCAGGTACCCATCCAATATGGGAGGAGAACCAATGTGTTTATTAAGGATCCAACAACCAAAGGAGGACTGCCTTATGATGTTGTGGTGATAAAATGCACATTTGAAGATCCAGCAGGTGCAAATGGCTTTGGTGGCCATCTCTACCTTAAGCTTGGCAGTGGGGAGTTTGTTTCGGTTTTTGATGAGCCTCCTGAAGCCATCAATCATATTCAGTTTGAAGGTCCGCTAAGGCACTCCTATGCCTTCTGCGCTCCTCCAATTTGGAACCCACTAAATGTGAGGTACTTGAAGCAATGGCTCATGTATAACCATCATGTTTTCAGGGAAGGGAAGTTACATTATTTCATATACCATGGGCTCGAACTGGACACAGAGATGATGTGGGTTTTGCAGCCTTTTCTCGACAGTGGTTCATTGACACTCATAGACATGAGTGTTGATGGGAGTGTCATAGTAGACCCAAAACAATACCCTAGCAATCTCTTGGTTCTCAATGATTGCTTACAACGATCACGATTTTTTGCCGATTGGGCCTTCTTTTGGGGTTTCAATCATTACCTTGAAATCCCACCTCCTCAGACACTTTCGGGTATTTTGGAGAGCAACAAGGAGAGCCCTTACATTACTTTTGGTAGCCAAGTTTGGAGTAGCATTTATTGTTCACCCCAAAAAAACTCAACTATTGAGACTATCAATGAAGATTGGGCTATAGATCGGATGTTTTTGCACCTTGAGCACCCAACCTGCTCTGATAAGTTGCGAGCATCCAAATGCATTGGGGCAGATGGTGCCCGAAAATGGGTTGCCAATCCTCGGAAAGTTATTGCAGGAGCCACCCATGAGGCTCTGGATCCAACTTGGGGTGGTGCTGACCTTGACACAGGTGTTGCACAGTTTAATGTGTACAGTGGTGGAGATACCACTGGCCCAATTGACTTTGACTCTGACAAAGTGAATTGTCGCATCATTGTAGATCCTGAGCATGTTAATGCATCTACTGCTCTTGATGGGTATTGGTGGAAAGACACTCATATCTCTGCAACTTCACAACCTGCTCATGACTTTGCAAAGGCCTCTACACTATTCAATTTTGGCTTAAGCTCCAATACAAGTGCAGCAGAAGAAGAAGGCCAAGATCACAGCCAAAATGCTACTTTTGTCGCAATGACAACACAGAGTGCACACTAGATAGGTGTGGGCTCATTCTGTTCTCTGATTTGGGTTTTTTGTGGTTAAGGTTATTAATGATCTGTAAATAGTCTGAAGGAAAGAAATCTTCATAAGTCCTTTAAGCTTGCTGATGCATAAGAGACAGGGTGCAAAATATAGATGTCTTAATTTAGCACATGCTGTTAGGGTTTATGTTAGTGTGCATTTTTAATGGAGCTTCAGAGTTCTGAAGAACAGACCATCCTCAGAGACACAAAGAAACGTGGAATTTTATGTCTGCAATTGGAAGCCTCAGATTTAATCTTTCATCTGTCTCTCTACACTGTGGTTCTTAATGTCCTGTTGTTGAACATTCCCAATAAAAAATCACTATAAACTAAACCCTAAACATTCTGCCACATATGACTGTTAATGGGTGCTAATTTTGTGTGGAATTTTGTACACAGAGAATACAGGTGAATTGTGAACTGCAGTTGCACTTTATGTAGTTCTTAGAACAGTGGTGGATCTTCTCCCAGGAATCGTAGCTGATGTTTCAATGTTACCTGTCACACAAAGCCACCTTTCTGTGTAGCATAGGATGTCTAACTAGAGTCAAAGTTATGAGAGTGTCAGGAGATGTGTCTGGCTAACCACACGAAATGTAGCATGCACTCTTTTGAAAGAGTTGTTCAATTTCTTTAACTAATTCTGGAGACAGGTGTAAAATATTGGTCTGGCCACTGTTTAGGACTCTTTATTCTGGCTTTTGACCACAATCACGCCATTTCCAAGACATTGAAGACCTTACCTTCTTTTTAACTTCCACCTTTTGGAATTTTGCTTTGTTTCTTCAATTATTTCTCAATGACCTGAGCCTGCAGCAGAACCCCTGCAGACCATGAATATACCACCAAATAGTGTGCTGTATATCTTCAGCAGTATACAAATGAAATGATGGTAGGACATGACATGTGTTCTACCATGAGTGAGGTGTGTGTTGCTCTTTCTCATGAAAGTGTGTATTCTCGAACAATGCTTGTTTATCACCCAAACTTTCTTTTAAAAAAGCCTAGTATTGATGATAATATACAAGTTGAATGATATCCAAACAAAACTACCTAGGATTGAACAACGAAATTTGGACAATTGTTCAGCTATATTTGAACATCGGGTGCCTGCAGACTACTTTGAGAACTTTGTGATCTTGTGAGCTTTGCATTAACCAAAAACCAAATTAGTTCAGACACACGTGTGATTTGTGAAGGATATTCTCCAGACTTGCTAATGTAACATGACTTGTTTTTATGTTGATCAGTTGTCTTTGTAGTTGATTGCTCTTTAGGTAGAAGTTTGGTTTGGAAGTCTTTTCTATTGCAGTTTCTGCTTCATGTGGATGCAAAATTCACCAAGTTTTTAGCTAGCCTTGATTTCAAATTTTCATTAATTAGAAAATTAAGTTGAAAAAATAACCTTCAAGTTAAATGTGAGAGTAGTGGCTTAGTGTAAATGAACTAGGGGATATTTGGTCATTAATTCTAGTGACTATGATACATCAGACCTAGTTTAGGGGGAGCAACTTTAGGTTCCATAGGTTGTCATTTTTGGACAATAGTGTGAGAAGACAATTTCATATTGAAACCCTTTCATATTTGTTTTTTCATATAATTACTTTTCAATCATCACATGTGGGAATTGGATGTTTTTGTCTTCCCAACACATATTAAATTCAATTTAGATTAGATCACATTGAATAAACACAAAAATTTGTCATGACGCATTTGATGAAAAAATGCCATAAATTGTCAAAACATCATGAATAAACACAAACATAGAAATTGTCGTGATAAATTTGATCATATAATTTCACAAATTGCGAAAAACTATTGAGTCAACACAAACATGAAAATTGTGATGAGAAGATGAAATCATTGTAAAAAGAAAATTGTCATTACATTATCAAAAAACAAAAAGATTGTCATTGACATAATAAAAAGTTTTTCATAATTTTGATGATCTATATAAACACAAATTGTCATGACATGATTTCTAACATCACAAGTTGTCACATAGTATTTTATGGGCACTGACTAATTTCAGGAGCTTAGAATTGTAAATCAAACACCCAACTTACAAATACCCATTTCATAAATTATAGATAAACAAATTGAGGTTTGGAATTTATATTAGTGGAAATGATTTCATGGAAAATCTATATGATCATGGAACTTTGTTTTGATATTGTAGGATTCAAGAAACAAATGAAAATATATTAATATTATGGCCTTATGCTAGTTTGATTGTCCTTGATAATGTAGAGCCCAAGTATGATAAGGCTATGGAGGTATTGTTGGCTTGTGCTTTGAGATGGAAAAGATCATTGGAGATTGGAGCAAGACACAACTTTCAACATGTCAATTCCTTGGTATGCATTTTTTTTAATGTCTATTTGTTTGTTTGGATGATGTAGACATTTGTAATGAATGAAAGTAAAAAATTATGAAGCTAATATAATTTTGGGTGATAACATTATAAACTAGATAGAAAAAGAAGGTGTTGTAATACAAAAGTTGAGGTATTTCATTAACATGAACCAAAATGAAATTAATGAAAACAAGTAGAATTTTGTTGACTACAATCATTTTAAGCAATTGTAAGTATTAGTTTTTACATTTGAAATTAAAACATACAAGTCATTAATTGGTTGCTTTTAAGGTAATTAATTAGCTATTAAATAGACTTTTATAAAATGGACATGAAGTATTTGAAAATCTTTTGAAAGTGAAAAGGAATTGGTTTGGTGCCCTCAATGTTAAAATGTTGATGTTCATGAATTGTGTTTTGATGATTTCAAATAATTATGAACCATTAAATATGATGTCATTTTTATTGTAATGTTTGATTACTTTTACAACTCTAAATCCAATGATGAATTTCTTTTGAAAACTCTATTGGAAAGACAAAAGGCATAAAAAATCTAATAATTTGATGTGATAATGTTTTTTCCATGAATGAAGCTCATAATGCTGAAAAACCTATGAATTCTACTTTTAGTTTACTTTTTCCAAGACAATTAAGGTAAATTGGTTGCCTATTTTAACTTGCTGTCATTTTTTCTTAGGATCAACATGAAATACATTTCATTAGCATATTTGCATGTGGTTCATAATTCTTATTTTGTTAGAATAGATTTTTTGAAATCAAGTTAAATTTTTTTTTTTGTGATGTGAAACAAAATAAGTAAGGAATTATCAAGGTAATGACGTATAAAAGGATGATGATTATAGAGGCTACAATTTATGGATGTGAAACTTGCACTATAGTAAGATTCATTAATGTTCTAAATAACACATGCAATTTCTCTCAATTCGATTGAAGGATTTGATCAAATTGTTAAACCCAATTAGCCAAATGCAATATTCAACATAAAAACTAGTTTATTGGTTTAAAATTCAAAGTTATAAGCATCCTCACCTAACACAATATCAAAACCTTCAGTGGAAACTTGTAGAAAACTAATTGAGCTCCCCATTGCAACCCTCGTACCATAAAATATTAGTCAACCCTGGTCATTGAAGCCATTTGCTTCAATAATTAAGTTTTGTTTGTTGTCACAAAAATTCCTACTACTACAAACAAAAAGATGGTTGTGAGAATTTCTAAAGACGAGTAGTGAAAGATGGCTATGAAAGTTCAATGTGATTAGTGAGATGTGAAAGTAATTATGAGTTTTGAAGATGGATTCAATATTTTAAATTGTGTTTTTGTGGGTTTTGTGTAAGTGTGCTATATGTGGTTACTTGATCTTATGATTGTAATAAACAACCATTGTGACAATATTTTTTAATTGTTCCAAATTTATGGGATGCTTGCATTTTGAAAATAGTTATGTTTCCTTTGGTTGAGGTTGTGTTTTGTGTGTGTTCCATCTTTTATGTATTTTGGTCTCAACAAGAGGAATTGGTGATGGGTCATTCAACTTCTACTACAAGAATAAAGACCAAAAAAATTGCAATGTTAACCACCTATTCATCAACTTATAATGTAACAGAAAAAAATAGAGGGGCTCCACCTCACATGATGGGTAGGTGAAGGTGGCCATTGTCACCTCTTGGTTACATCACTAGCATTGATCATACATAGGGTGTCAGGCACATCTATGTGGTCTTGAGCCACTTGCACTTTAGATGGAGATTCTATTTGAGCTCTTTTGTTTTGATTTCTATAAGGTAGATGCAAAGATTTCTATACATTGTAGTAAATTCATCTATTCTAAATCCAACAAGAATAGACACATGAAAATAAATAGGGTTCAAGCTTATTTCAACAAACAAGTTAGGATTAGATGTTAATTTGAATAAGTTAGCTTGATTTTTCAATCCATTTCCTAAAAGTTTTGGAATCACAATTTAATGTTCAACAATTGTGTAAGAAAAGAGCTACTAGGCAAGAAAAAGGTGGGAACATTTGTTTTTTGACTTATGATTTTGGGTTCAAGTAGTAGAAGAAGACCATATATTACAAAAAGGCAGGGATGGGAACCCATCCACAAGAAATAGAAGCCTAAAAATAGATCACAAAAACACATAATAATCAAAACACCAATAATACACTAAAGAAATGGAAGACCATAAGCTACAAATGTATTGTCTTCCACAAATTGGCTAGTGACACTAGTTGCAATGTGTGGAAAAGATGAGGAATGTCTCCCAAGTGCGGTAGCATGTTGAAGAATCATTATGGCCTATGCACGTTGGATGGCTATGGACACATGTTGCGAATAATAAAAAATAAACATCATAGGAACTAAAGAAGATCGCTAATGATGGGCTATAGTGGCCTAAACACAAGAAATTTAAAAAGGTCAAAATGTGAATGAAGACAACCATAAGTCTCTATTGCAAGGGGAATGAAGTCATCTTTTAATGTGCATTTTACATATGATTGTGTCTTTTCTTGCATGACAATTATCATTGCATGTGTTATCATGGGCAATGGACAATATACCATATTCAGGTGGGTTGAATCAACTATCACAACATTGTTAATGATTGAAATATTGGCTCGCCATTGGGTGTGGTGGATTAAAGGTGGGAAACCTCTCTTTGTATGTGTGTTCCATTTTCTAAAGTAATCGTTGTGACAGTATTTTGGAGAACATTGTGGGATGCGGTGTGTTCACCCCCACATAGGCACCAAAGCAAGTGGATACCTAAACCATCAATGGTAAGTCCTCTTTGACAATGTGAAAGATGTGCAATAATAAGATGTGACAAGTCAAGATGAGTATGTAACATTGTAAGGAAATGAGTTGAAGACAAATGGAATGTAGGGATGAACTAATAACCAAGTGCCCATAGTTGGACCTGCACAAGATCAAAGACATGTTCACATGATGTCCAAAGGAGCATTTATTAGAAATGTGAAAAACTCCTACTCTTGTAAGTGATCAATTAAAAAAATCTATAAATGAAAATGTGAGTACAACACAAGACTTTCTAAAGGAGAGACTTGAAAACAAACCACCCTGGGTAGTAAAGATTGAATATCTCACCAAACGGAAAGAAAAAAAACCAATAGTAAGGTTTGTGACATGGGATTGTAATGGGGCACAAATCAAGACCATCTTTTAAGTCCAACAAACTTCCCAACAACTTTGATGTTGTTGAAAGATTTTGACCATCTAAGTATGGTGGAAATGTTGTAAGTTGATACCCATAAAATAAAACTTGAGATTTCCTCCAACAACTTGAATGTTTGTTTTGGATGTCAATGCCAAGAATATGAAATAGGAAGGGCTTACTCCATGTAGTTTCAATAATTAATATGTGTTAAATAATGTCCTTGTAGTTTTTGCAAGTGAACCTGTAAATTTTAGATTTTTTGTAAAATTAGTTATGATTATTAAAATTTTAGTATAAATTAACTTAATTGACACTAAATTAATGTGAGTGACCTAGATTTTTTAAAGTTTTTTTTGGTGGTGATGTAGCCACATTGATGATCATTCACAAGGAAAATTAGCCAAATTTGGCTACAGGTCAGAGAACAGATAGAAAAATTTAAGAATCCTGGGATATTTTTGCGACCTGTTGGAACCTATTGTGTATTTATGGCGATTAGATAAAAAATTTCCTCAAAACCTGGCGACTTTGGCCCAAAATTTTCACCAAAACCCTTCCTTTCGTACGCACTGGATTTTTTTTCTGTTAGCCAAGAGGCGAAAGTTCGAAGAAAAAAAAACCTAACAAGAGCATTACTAGTACCTTACAAGAGGGTTCGTAGGAAACTAGTAGCTTCGAGAATTAGGGTTTGGCGGGGGTTAGAGTTTTATTGGGGAGGGAGGGAGCGAGGGGGAAGGGTCGAGAAGAGATAGCGTCTTTGTCGTCGTCGTGCGTGCTTGCGTGCTTCATACCTGAGGGGAACGATTTGATAAAACTTGTCGAGCTCAAGAAGAAGAAGCTGGTGAAGAGTATTCAGAGTCTTTAGCGTCAATGGCCGGAGCGGAGGATAGCACCAATAACACGGGGGTTCACAACGAGGAGGAGAAGAAGCCGGTGGATACCGGAGGGGGTGGTGCCCATATCAACCTCAAGGTCAAGGGTCAGGTAGGTATGCTGTGAAATAGATGCATGCCTGTAGTTTTAGTCCGCTCTCAGTTTTCTTCTCTCTCTCTCCATCTTTTTCTCAGTGCCATAAGGTCGGAGGAGGAGGGCCGTGAAGTTTTACCACTTCTTCAGTTTTTCTTTTTTCTTCTTGTTGTAAGGTGGCGCTTTCGCGAAGATTTCAAGGGTTTCTGCTTGTTTGTGAACTGAGTCCATTCGGCTCCTCCTGAGTCAGGCTTCCTAACTGGATCATTTCTAGATCATAATAATCCTACCAGTAATTGCTGTTTTTTGTGGATGTTTAGAATTTTTTATTAGCCAACATTAGTACTGAGTCTTCCAGTTACTTGTGGAAATGTGAATAAAAACTGAGGGCACAGATTTGTACACACATGATTGTTTGCCCCAGTTTTTTATCAGATTATTATACTTGTTTGTGGGTACACGCACCATCAGGAGGTGATGCAATCAGTGGAGAACTTAGATTGGTAGCTAGTCACTGACCTATGATGGAGGTGATGCCCTGACACTCACAAGGTTATGACCGCAACACATTCTTGTTGTCATGTGTGTTTTGATTTGGCCAGAACTGACATAATGGTTTGGATTCAAAGTGTTTTTTGGGCTTAAACAATGAAACATCTCTGTTTGGTGTTTCCACCTTCAGAATCTCTGCAAAATGCTTATTCCAATGACCTCTTAACCCTAATTAGGGAGCTTTTCAAAGCTCACTTTGTGCTCAAAAAATCATGCTCTTAAAGTTATGTGTCTTGTTTCTTCCACTTTATTGTTTGTCTTTCTGTTTTCTCCCTTTTGTTTGCCTAATTCTTCTTGGTTTCCTTGGTCTCCTCCTGTGCTTTTACTGTTGTGGAGTTTCCCAGTTACTCATGAAATATAGTTTTCCTGTTACATCTGGTCTTATGACAGAAGCTCTGTCCACTGTTACTTGTGATTTCCAAGCTTGTTTGTGTATAAAAGAGCTAATTGGATGTCTCCAAAGGGTAGAACTTCCAGCATGTTTCTTCTCTGTAGAAAATTGCTTCAGAATGGATATTACCCTTTGGTATTATTTCATTCTCTTTTGATGAGGAAGGAGCTCTCTCCTCAAATTGAGGCATGGTGTACTCCATAAAGAATAGTCTATTTGCAGTCTTTTTTTATTAGCAATGTCTCTTGAGTGCTAGCCAACATCACATCAGAGTCTTCCCATTGCTTCCAGAAAGGCAACAGAAACTCGGACTCAGATTGTGTATAATGGTTTGCCCAAGTTTTTGGGCAGATTATTATATGCTTATCTACACCCACTGTTGGGAGCTGATGAACTTGGTGGGTAGTCATGGCAGCTTGTCACTGCCGTTCGTGATGAAGGTGATGGTCTGTCACTTTGTGAGCAACACTCATGAGGTTATGACTGCACTCATTGTCATGTTACCTTTAATTGTTGTTGTGGAGATTTCTCTGCAACTTCATCAAGCTCTATTTGCAGAAGTGCTAAGGAGTGATGTCGAAAAGTTGGGGATCACATCTTATGTTTCAGAAGAATATTGGATTGTCTGGATTCTGCATGAGAGGGTGATCCTAGAGAGGGTTGAAGTGTGGCTGATGTGCAGGATGGTGGAGAAGTGTTCTTCAGGATCAAGAGCACTGCCACGCTAAAGAAGCTGATGCATGCATACTGTGACCGCCAGTCTGTGGACCCTCAGTCCATTGCCTTCCTTTTTGATGGCAGACGTCTTCGGGCTGAACAGACTCCTGCAGAGGTTCCTTCCTGAGATCTTTTTGCCATGCCTCCCCTGTTTTATGCTTTTCTTTCAACTTAAGTTTGAAGAGTTTGTTCTTTGCTTTGTCTGTTTCTTCTGTTCCAATCTCTTTGAAGCACTCATAAGGTTTTCATCCCAACCAGTTTTTTGAGTACAGTCCCTGTTGTTTTGATTATGTAAATGTTTTCCTGAAGGCTTCATTCTACACTCCATAGCTCTCCATAGCTTATTGAGCCAAATTCTCAAGGTCTCTTCATTTGCTGAGTCCTCTCTCACTTATCATGGCAGTTCTATCTTCTTTCTTCAAGGGTCAGGGTGATACAAGCTGTCCCTTTTAGTGAACTCAGCCACAATCTTGTCTTGCAGGGGTGTTTTGAATGTGATTTGAGTTTGCTTCTTTATATGTCAGTTTTGTTTCTTAATGCTGAAACAGAACTAGACTTCATTGTAACCTCAGTAAAATCTTTCTGTTATGTTTAGCACGTGTCTCAGTTGCTTTGGGTCCAATGACCTTTATTATTATGTGAATTAGAGTGGCTGTTTGCTTGCAATATTACTTTAATAGAGGTTTTGGGTTTCTAGTGGATTAGCTGGTTTTATGGGAGCTGTAGTGAGAACCTGTGCTACTGATACCTGGCCCAGGCATGCAAATCACAGCTGTAGTTGTTTGCAGCCGCAGTTTTGCTTAGAAATCATATGTACTGTGTGTGACTTACATTTGTTCTTGAGGTAGAATGTGCTTGGAAAACTGATATGAAATGAATGGGGGAGGGTTTGGATGCACAGCTTGAGATGGAGGATGGGGATGAGATTGATGCAATGCTACATCAGACTGGTGGGGTAGGTCTTTGACATGTAGTGTACTTTGAGACAGAATGATGTATGTTATTGCATGCTTTAAAGTTTTCTGGGGCATTCATGTTAGAAATGTTGCATTTTAGTTTCTTCTCCTAAGCAGACAAAAAAACAGATAAAAAGGTCTAATGTTCATTTCCTTTAATGGAAGATCTTAGTTGATGATATAAGGATTTTGATCACTCAGGAAGTCAGGGATTTTAAAAGCTTGCCAAATGGCAGAATAGATCTACCACTCCAGATAGTGTCTGCACCATAGTCCTCAGTGTTTCCCAGTTAGGCAGCAGGAGTAGTTTACACATTCTGAAAAACTTCATGAAGGAATTTCTAGTTCTGCATGCATGTTATTCTGGCAAATGTGTATTTGTATGTTTTCCTTCTGATGCTACTGGTAAGTAGTTGATGTTTGCCCACAATATCAGGACAAATTGTGTACAGTCTTATCTTAAATTCCCCTTTAAGTTCAAAATAAAAGAATTATTCCCCTTATGGATTTTGACAATAACCTGTTGAATGTGACAATTACATAGTCAATTGTTCTAATGTCTGGACCTAAACATATGCAATTTCTGATTTGAAGGGTACTCCAAGTAGCAGAATGACTGGAATGTCCAACACCTGTATTTAATGTAGCCCTAAATCTGTGTATCCTGGTTGTCAGTGAAGTGTCTTCACATGTGGTTGCAAGGTCTGACAGGAGCTGTATCAATCAACAATCATAACAAAAGAAAAAGTAATAGCAACCATTAGCACAACATAGGAAGGGATATAGTTTAATAGTTATACATCAGTCCCACAGAACGTCGGGTTTGTGGATATAATCATCTCAAGGATGATGCCCGAATAACATACTCATGCAATTCAATCAACTTCACCATTGTAATAATGAAAACAACAATACCTTCTCCAAGAAGATGCACATCCAAGAAGATGCACAGCCTCTAGAGATGTGCCTTCTTGGATAACACTGAAAACTGCAGTGGATTCCCGTCAGTGCTTACTGTCTGTACACCAATAAAGGAAACTACTGTGACAAATATTGAGCAAGCACATAGATGGACATGTTTCTGCATCAGATTGATTTGCCAAGTGCAGTTCAAGTCAAGTTTTGTCTATTCAATGACTCTGAAACCTTAGGTGTGAGAAGTAACTGAAAAAAAAGTACTAGGAAATGTGTGGAGCTGCCAAGTGACACACCTCATTGGCGTAGAAGGCCCAGATGACCACACTAGTCTGTGCAGCTCTAGGGCCCTATATTGTTAACAGAGTAGTTGAATGCAAACTCCTTACATACTGTACTGAAGTACATCCTTCAAGCTGAGTTGAAGACCTGCAAAAAGCCAGGAGTGTTGCAACCTTTAGAACTGCAAAGAACCACTGGTTTCATTTTCATCAGTGCATTATACCTTAAAGCAATCACAAATGAACATACTCAGACTTACCAAAGACTAGGTGGCAAATGTAAAATTACTCACATCAAGCAGAGGGCCAAGTATGTGCATGCAAACTGCTAAAGCATGAGCTTGGAGAAGTACGTGTCAAAATCACAGTCGATAGTCAACATCGGCTTGCCTGACCGTTCCTCTGCACATTCCACGAAACCTTAGTTTCACCTATGTAGCAAACTTGCCCAGAGCAGACACAGGGATAAAAAGCTGAAGGTTGCTTATTTCTGGCAAGAATATATAGAGAGAAGACTTCCCATACAGACTAAGAGCAGTTAACAAGTTCCTCTTGTCAGAATCTCCATCAGAGGCAGGTGCAGGGTGACGAATATTGTACAGAGAGAATTTTCTCCTTGTTAGCTATTGCAACAACATTTGCAATTCTGTCCAATCTTGCCTAAGGCATGCTTAGCTCTTTACAAAATGCAAACAAAGAAATAAGAAGAACAGACTCAAGCAATTTTTGTTTGCTGATGACTGGACAGAGAGGAAGAGGACCATAGGAAAAAGTTGAGAAGCATACAAATCATGAATATACCTTCAGTGCTGCTTGGTCGGCCTGATGAAAGGACAAACGTCTGATGTGGATCTGGGGTTATTGCACCATCCTCATCATGTATCCTTGTGTTCTCTGCCATTGAGGATGGAACACCCTGAAGATTATAGACTGATCCTTGCAGACCCATAGAGTCCGTACAGGATTTGCGAACTGCAAATTTTCTTTTCCTCTCTTCTTCACCTTGGTCCTCAACAGCAGATGTAGCACTATCTTCAGTGCAGCAAAACTCCAAAGTGGAGCGTTGTCGCTTGCTCATACGTGACAGCAGCATAGACGTAAGTGGATTCAACTCAAGAATTTCCAATCTTGACCTCTCTTGACTGGCTTCAGTGCTGCTTCCAGCTAGAAAACAAGGCCCATCTTCCATAGAACAACTGCCAATGTGTCCACCACTTCCTATTGATCTGTTTTGAAAAGGCTGCCTTTGCAAACTTGAAGATTGTTCTCCATAAACAGAACCCAAAAGTGACTGTTCACTTTGACTGAAGATTTGAGTGCCACTACCTGCAGTATCTGATGATTCAAGCTTCTTCTTCTCTTTTGCTATGAAGGAGTTGAGCTGCAAACTCAGTAGACCACCACTATCAGACCACATATGCATTTCTGCTCTTCCTTTTGGGTCAATTGAAGCACCTCCCCTCTGGTCTACATTGAGAAACCTCCCCAAGGATGGATGAATCTGGCTGTCTCCTTCCTCACTAGATATGATAACACTTGCATTACCTCCACTGATCTCATCATGTCCACTACTCCAGCAGATTGTGTCCACTTCTGCAAGTCCAAGAACTTGGGCAGCTCTGACCTGCTCCTCAAACACTGGCTCCTTTACTGAGTGCAGACAGCAGCCTGGCCTTTCTGCAATGGCATCACAGCTGAGCACATCTGTTCTAGATGTCATGACAGAGCCATAGCTTGAAGATGTACTTGACTGCACCTGCAATTTTCGGTGCCGCTTGTGATCTGAAGCTCCAGAATCCTCCTCTGAATGTCCAGCTAACAACCTAAGCATTCATGACACTCTGTAAGTAGAGGATCCACCAAGGTCTCAGCACATTGGGCTACTGGAATAAGACAGCCCCAGTGTTGTAGCATTCTCTTCTCCAATTTCTAAAGAAAAGTGAAGAACAAGAATTGGGGTTGTAGACTCATAGAAGGATGGCCATTAGGCCCCAGGTCCTCCTACGGACATGAAGGGTTCCAGTTTCTCAGAAACAATGGGTGAAACAAAAAATAGAACAAGGTGGTTTGAATGCACAGAAAAGATGGTGGAATCAGAAAGGTTGATGCACCCTGGAATTGGCACCTAAGATGAAGGGAAACTTTGAGGCATAAAGGGGATACAAAACTTATTTAACATCCTAATCCAAGACCCAAGCAGAAGGTTGACAACCATATTCTTCACCATCCTCAGAGAGTGAGTGACATTGCACCATGAAGTGTGCCTGCCAGAGAAATCCCAGTTTATTCTTTCTAAGAGCTGCTGACGAGAGTTTCAAGATAAAATAGATCCAAAACAAGGGCATAGGAAAATCCGGCAGAACAGAAAGCTTCACAGAAAAGCTAAAGGAGGAGAACATACATCTCTCTAAATGAGAATGAAGACACAAGAGAACGGCTTGTAAAGAGATGTTCACAGGATGTTACAATATAAAAGCTTAGAAGGAGGTGCCAGGCAGAGGAAAGGGTTTCAAGAGAGAAGACACAAGGAGGAAGAAGTGTGTCAAAGCCTGTAACAGGATTACGCTTCCGATCCATTACAAACCAAAATCAGCAGCACAGAGAGATGACAAACTTGACTTACTCCTTCCGTTTGCGTCCATCGCGATGCTGTGATGTGAGACTGCAACCTTCGTTGCCAGCCAGCAGCGCGTCTAAGCCGGATTCGGGCTGACTCTCGGACAAGACGGAAAGAGGTCCCGACTGCATCCTCCTTTCCGCCAGCCATAGCCTCACGCTCGCTGGAGAAACCCCAGCAGACGTGTTCATGCCTTGCGTCATCTCCCTTCTCTCTACCTTCTTGCCTGCCGTCACGTCCTCTTAGCTATCTGCAATCATACTCTAAACATGCTAGTCCTCTTGACCCCGACATCCTCCTCCTCGTCCTCGGCTGCTGCGTCTCCTCCTCAAGCCCTCCAAAAACCGTCTGCTGGGAACTCCTCCAGAGCAAAGAAACTTCAAAAGAACTTGGAGTTTTCCTTCCTTGCATTTTGCATCTGTTTACTCTTCATGATCCAGCCTCTTTGGTGCACATCCTCCTTATACAACGACGAATCCAAAGCAAGAGGAAGAAGAAGTTCCGAATTCCAAAAACAATCCGCAAACGGATTTTTTCCTTCAAACTTCACATCCTTTTGTTGTACCGTCGCCATAGCCATCCAAACCAAAAAAAAAAAAATTAAAAAAAAACAATTAAAATTTTTTTTAAAAAAAAGGCCTTTGGGGAAAAAAATGAAAATGAAAACTCTCAGAGGAAAAACTGAAGTAACAATAAATTATAAAAGTTTGTTTTTTATTCATCCCGAAAGCTCGGTGCAGATTTCCGCCTTGAAACTTAAGGCATGGATTGTTGACGCAAAAGAGGCATGGGATTTGTTCAAGCAAACGGACCGTGCTTCTTCAACGATTCTCAAAGCTTACCTGTGCTCCTCTCTCGTCGCCGCCTTCGCTTCCCACTTGCCATTCCCGGCCTCGTTGTTGTCCTTACGGACGAAGATAAGGACCCTCAAGGACAGGGTCCTCCGGCATAGGGCTAGCCTCCCAAGGACCGTGACCGTACCTTCGGCGCAAGGTTCTTCTGCTTAGGTCCTTACTCAACGCTTCTAACTTGCCTCTTAGGTACCTATGTTAGAAATCGTATCCAATGCTTTTTGGCAATTTGAGTACCAGTGTTGTGTGGGTGGTTCTTTAATTTTAGGAAGAACCCCCGGTTCTGGTTCTAAAAAACTAAATTAGATTGATTTCCGTTCCAGTTCCACACATAAATGGATTTGGATTCAAATCCGGTTCCAGGTCTGATTTTTCAAAGAAAAACATTTTCAGTTCCGGTTTTGAAAATCAGACACAGTTTCCGGGTAACCTGAACTAGAACTGGCAGTTGATTACTGGTTAACTGGAGGCTAGCCCCAGGTTCTACGCCCCCAAGACTTCAAAAATCTTGGTTTTGGTTTCGGTTTCACACATGACTTGGAATCTGGTTCTGGATCCAATTCTTCGAAAAACTAGAACAAAAATTCTAGAACCAATTCCAAAAATCAGACCGGGTTCCAGTTTGGCTTTTACTAACTGGAACAGACAGTTTCAAGTTTTCAACCCTCCAAACGAATTACCCGCCCCACACTGGTTAGTACCAGTGTTATACTGGTATATAGGGTGCAACCTGGGTATATAATATTGCTATGAGTACTGATGTTAAAGAAAATACCAGTCGGGTATGCCGTGAGGCAGTACCAGCCTTATACCAGTACCAGTCTGCTATGAGACCTCAGTTAATGTCAAGTACATACCTGCCTGATCCCAATACCAGGTTTATACTTTATACCCATGGCATACCAGCCAAAAACCAGCCTTGGATCTAATACCAGTACCAGACTGGTACCATGAGAGTTTTAAAAAAGTAACCAATACCAATTATGCAAATTTTTTTTAAAAAAATTACTGATACCCAAACCAGTCTAGTATGTTCAAAAGTCGATACCAATACAACACCGGTTAATATATTTTTTGTTGCACCTAGGAATATGCTTCTGGGCCAGTTCCACCTAGGAACGTGTGGAACCTGGTAACTGGTTCCACATAGTGTGATAGTGTGCTCCGATTAGTTGTGAAGGTGTAACAAAAAAGAGAGGCTGTGACAATATCACAACACCTCAAATTATTACTTCAAACCAGGTCATGGTAATATTGAGGACAATTAGCTTTAGGAGGGAAGCTATGAATTATCCAGCAATTAGGATAATAGAAGACATTGCTACATACTTCATACATTCCTACAGCAAAAAATACTTTTAATAACCAACTGTCCTAATCAATTGACTTACACAAACCATAGCGCCATGATAAGAATGTGATCTGGTGGATCAGATCTCTACAAACATCTCTCAATTGGCTATCATGGTCTTCTCTCACATCAATCAATCCATCCATTTTCAAAGAAGTCACATGCTAACTCACACCTATATTCATGTAAATTTGAAAGGGATATTGTTTGACATCGGTACCAATTATAGTTCCCACTTCTTCCCCAACCTTTCATGCAATGCACAACCCAAATCCCTAGAGTTCCCAACTATTTGAATCTCTTCCTAAATGTGAATTCTCACAGTTTTCACTCAAACACACCCAACATTCCTACTAACCAACAATTCTAATTGCTTTTCCATGCCTTTTCCAAACCAACCTTTTCATCACTTCCACATGTACACACATTCTTATTCATATTGTTGTCTTACACATTTATGATCTAAAACCTTTAGTGCGCAGTGGAGAAATGCAGGCATTCTTCCCAAATTTGTCCAAACATACAAACATCAATTCATTTACTTGGGTCCAAGATTTCCTACAGAAAATCTAGATACTTAGCTTTAGCAAGGTGTCCCTTTTTAGATCTTCCATCGTTTGTTCCTTCATTGAATTCCACCACCAATTCCTCCCACTAAGCTTCACCATTGCCAAACGTCATCACGAACAACAAACAAGCAATTGGTGCAACCATTGTCTTGAATTAAACCACACAAATGCAACATCACTAATTTCTTCAACACCATAAAAATGCAACAAACAAAAAAACACACTCACAACAACTAAGGAGAGAAAAGGATCAATCAATTGTTTACTCTTTTATCCTTTTGACCTTTTGACAATTGGATCCTTTTCATTAGGTTTTCATCTAAATAAAATTTCCTTGAAGTTCATTTCAACCCATAAAGGGTTCTACCAAAGCCAATACTAGATTGTAAAGGTGTTCCTTACCATTGATTCACATAACTAGATGATTCCCACCACGAAATGTTAAATACCAATGATGGGTGGGTACCAAATTGTGGTCTAGAACCAACTCGGTTCTCAAGTAGGTGTCATGCAAAGAACTAGCCATGTATCATTTAAGGTGATATTTGAAGTGATACCTAGATTTTAGGGTATGTAATTTGCGATACTTGGTTAAAAAAAAATTGGGGTTTTTTTTTTTTAAATTCAAAATTTGATACATGCTTTTATTTAAAAACCCCTAGGTTTGATTTTTAAAGGTTTGGGAGTAGGGAGCCTATGTTTAATTAAGGTTTAGGGTGTAGGTTGGAGGTATTGTTTTTCCCATGTGGGAAGCATGATTATAACTCAAATATGTTGTATTTGGTGTTCATCATGTTTTAAAGTTATTCATTGTGTTGTTGGAGCTCATGTTGTTGCTAGATGTAGGTGCTCACCATGTTATTACTAGTTGGTGTCCACTGTGTTGTTGAAGTTCATCATTTTGTTATTGGTTGTTGGTGTTCATTATGTTATCACTAATTGTAGGTGTTCATCATGTTGTTGGTTTTCATCATGTTCAAAAAATTAAAGTTTTAACATTATTGTTAGCCTTCATTATGTTGTTGTTATTATTGTTGAAACTCATTGTGTTGTTGTTGGTGCTCATTGTATTCTTGTTGGTGTTGATCATGTTGCTATAGGGGTTCATCATGTTGTTAATTTTCATCGTGTTCGATTACTTTCTAAAGTATCATCAATATTGTTCATTATGTTGTTTTTTCCCCTTTATACTTAGTATTATCCCTATCCTTGCATTATCTTGTAAATTAGGGTTTCATTGGAAGCAAAAGGTTAGTGGTTGCAAGGTTTTAACAAAAACTTTTGCATTTTAAGTATGTTCATTTTTTTCCCTAAACTTGTGTAGTTCTTGTTCATTTTGTTTTTTTCTCTCTTATATTGAAAATAATGTGCTAATAACATGTTTGGATTTGTTTGTGCAAAAATAATTTTCAAATTGCTCACAACTTTTACTTTTACTTTCTATTGTTAAAGGACATTTTGAGACAGTTTTGCACTTGAACACTCTACTTGCATAATGTCTTTCATGGAAAGTGTGTCAACTTGTGAAAAATTTGTGCGCATTTTCATTTTTTTTCTATATACTTATAGACCCATATTGTGCCTAATTTTAGGTCCCAAATAGACATGTACACTTAAAAAATCCAAAACTGGAAAAAAATGTAATTTTTTTTTCAACCTTAATTTGTTAACACAATTTGAAAATGGAACAATTTTTTAAAAATGAGGCATGAATGAAAGTGAAATTAAATTGAAGGAAAGAAGTGAAGGTGAGAGGTTTAAAGAAATTTTAAGTTTTCAATTAGAAAATGGTGATACAATGTAATTAATTATGAAAAAAATACATGAGCAAAGGTTAAAGTGGAAACCTCATGGAATAATTCTCCAACTTGAACATTCTTTGTGTTAATGATGAATCACTAGTTGATGTTAAGGTGCCACAAGTCATGTGTTGTATGTTGTGTTATAGTAAACCAATACGTCATGTAGTACTGAAAAAAGTTGAAAAAAAGTCTTATTTTGTATTTCAAGAGTAATGGAATAACTACATTTTAAAAACATGTGCATGTAGACCATGGACTCATTGTCAAAAAAAAGAGGATGAATTGAACAATAGCCTAGAAAATCCATTAGAAAGATGACTTGCAAAGAAAAGACATGTAATGAGTGCAAGTGCAATTTCTAAATTTTTTGGGGCCATAGATCCTTTTTAAAAAAAAAGTGTAATATAATTTTTTTCACTAAACCACTATAGGAAACCCAAATTTTTCACAAAAAATTTATATTGCACATTTTTTTGTAAGGATATTTTGTAACCATCATAGGAAATTCAAGTTTCCTAAAACCATTTGCCATTCAATTTGTTGAGAGTATTGGCTAAAATGTTTGGTAATGCAATTATGTCTTTGTGTTATTTTCCCTTTTAGAAAAACCTTCAATCAAGAAGTGTTATTAAACTTGGTTGAGAAAACAAATGTGTCTTACCAATTTTAGCATAATGTATTTATACTATTGCAAGTTTTGATTTGTGAATGTCTAAGGGGGCACATGATGTTTTTGCATTGGTTATGAATTTCTTGAAAAAAAAATGGATTCTTAAACCCATTACAATTGGCTTATTTGAAACATTTGAACATTAGGGCAAACATTGGCAAAAAGTTTGCAAAAACTTTTAAAGCAATATGGCTTGACCAAAAAGATCTTTGCTTATGTTAAATATGAAGGTGCAAATCCAAATACCATGACATATATAGTTGTTTTGAAATCAATTGTAAATTGTGAAACTTTGGGTCTAATGGAAAGTTTTCAAGGGATTTCTTTTGGACATGCTTTCTTTAAGGCTTTTCAATATGCAACTATATATAGAAGAGAGAGCCATTGTAGGCTTGAAATATGTTTTCATTAAATTTGCCCAAGGAAATTTGCAAAAATGTATTACATAGTTTAAAAAGTCAAAGAAAGAAAGATAGGAATGGATGAGGGCTTGCATTACTACTAGCCTCAAGCCCAAAAAAATAAACATATTAATCAAAACAAAGCAAAATGCAAGTTCCTTTGTTTTGAATTTTTGTAATTCAAAATGGTGTTTTTTGATTAATATGTGATTGTGTAAGTTTGCAAGCAAAGTGATCATGTTTTCGAAAGACTTTCAATTTTAAGAAGCTATTGCCCCTTGTTACAACAAGCACAATAGTCCTAGGGTCATTAGCCATATGCCCTTTCCAATCACATGGCACATGTCACATATTATAATAAAATTTTGTTTCTTGTTGTCATTACTTGCATCTTAAATTAGTTCAGGGGTCATTAGTTGATTGAGGCTTTGATCTATGAGCCATATCTATGAGCCTAAAGCTAAAGGAAGAAATGAATCATCTCTCTTGATTGCTTTGATTGATGATGATGATTTTGGTTTAACTATTGAGTTGGGAATATAGAGTAATGTGAATCAGTAATGAAGACACTGATTATGTATAGGAGATGGGCCTGAGTAGAGGCCCTTCCGTGATTTGAGATCTGTGCCCGAACCCAGTAGGCCAAGGGAACAGGTCAAAAATCATGGAAGGGCCTGTACTCAGATCCTTTCCCTACGTAGAGCAGAGCTGAATTTTTTTCACTTTTTAGATATAGTGACAGGCTGGCTGATACCTTGTGCTGGTCAGAAGACCCCAGTACTGCCTGGCTGGTATCTTCCACCGCAGAATATCCCGCTTGCTGAAAACAGGTTTCTTCAGGCAGGTAAGGGAGCTGAAAATACAAAGGAAAAATCCAGGCACTGCTTTATGGCCTGGAGTAGTCCTTGTAGATGTTTAAGACCTTACTGAAGGCCACCATTCCTCATGGGCCACTTGCTGGGTTGGGTCCATAGGAATGGACCCACCTGTGCACCATCCATTAGAAACATGTGAATACTCACTTGTGGGTGAACCACAATCCGATCCTATGTGGAACGGCCCTACTACCTAGGAAGATTTTGAGTGCAATACCATGTTCCACCTAGGGCAAGACACCATTCTGTCCAGTGGCCAAGGGTTCTACCAGGGCCTGTTCCAGATTGAAACTACTAGGGCCAAGGGTTTACTCATTCACATAACTGCCATGTTCCACTCTCTTGACTTACATCAGAAGTAGAACATGTAGGACCAAAAGTGCTACTAGCAGATGATCACCTCTCGCACATCAGAAAGAAAACCTAAATAAGTATGTGAATATAAGACACCAATGCAGGTTATGTATAGGAGAAGGGCCTGTACTCACGCCCTTTTCCTACATAAAGCAGAGCTGGGATTTTTTCAGGCTGGCTGTTATGTTCCGCTGGTCAGAAGATCCCAGTACAGCCTGGCTGGTACCTTCCACCGCATAAGATCCCCTTTGCTGAAAACATGTTTCTTCAGGCAGGCAAGGGAGCTGAAAATACAAAGGAGAAATCCAGGCACTGCTTTACGTGGTATGTAAGGCCCCAGGGATAGGGCATTCCTGAAATAAGGGTCTGTTGCCTGAGACGAGAGTTGAGGGCAGGCCTGAATTTCAGGAGTGCCCTGTTCCGAGGGCCTTACTTGGCGTAAAACCTGATCGCTGGATTCAGCAGGAAGGTACAAAATTGATGATTTCCATTCATGTAGGTTTGAAGTTGACAGCAGGGCAGGTTCCTATGTTTGTATGGAGGCAAATTACAAAATGTAATTTCCCTCTGTACATGCGAAAGAACCTGTCTCACACCTGTCTTACACTGCCATTCGAGAGCCTGCAATGCAGAGGTAAATTGCATGAGTTAAGGAGCCCAACATTTACAGTGGCCAATTTTCAGGAGGGCTTGACTTATAAGAGAAGGGCCTATCTCTTATGGGATTGGCAGCAAGGTTTGAAAGATAGGCCCTTCAACTTAAAAACTTGTCAGATTTTGATGATTTTCCTAGAGGTAGAAAAACAGAGCAATTTCACCCATACTCGGTATAAAGGCTTGCATCAATATTTCTCACATTCATAACTATTTACTTATATATCTCAGGTCCCACCCATAAACTTGAAAGTGAGAAATCACTAATACCAAAGCTTTGTGAAACCAAATAGATAATTTGAATAAACAATAATGATAAAAATTCATGCCATGAGGACCAATCAAGTCATCTAGGCAATCCATAACAGGATTTAAATGGTGTAATGGCTTTTTCTAGTCACCATATCCTATGCAAATATGCTGTCCCAAAACCATTTTTTTGAACAAATAGACAAAGTTTTATTATTCTACATTCAAAATATGCTATTCCAGTGTGTGCATGCATGAAGCTGCTCTGAATTATGTATAAATCATCTACTTTCCAAGTAGTCACTTATTTTCCTATGGATCTACCTATATAGAAGTCCTACTTCTTGCCTAATGGGTTCCCAAGGTGAAGCAGTTGAGGTTCATCCACAGCTGAGGATCTGAGTGGTGTGATTTTGGGTGCCAGTTCACTTTCAGCCTTACCCTACTCACTATGACTTTTGGGCTCTTACTTGGATACTTGGGATACTTTTGTGTGTCTTTTCTCATGTGCCGGTAGTGGTGGTCTGCACTTTCCACCTAATGGGAATATTATTCATGAACAAAAATTTAAAATACAGCACAAATGCCAAGAAAATCACACATATCAATCTTCCATACTGCGAGTCAGCGACCAAGACGCTGGTTTCACTCTAGAATAGCCCTGATAGACAAGTGGCCACCTTACAGAATGCCACTTGCCCCAAGGGGTGGGGTGGGGCGGGCCCATTCCATAGTATCTGTAGAAATGTTCCTGTTCATTTCTCTCATCTTCAGCATGAAGACGGATATCCTGTCTTCTTGACTAAAAAGTAATATAAACTACGACCTGCCTTTTGCCTTTCCATAAAATCTTATTTGCCTGCACACAAACTTGGAACCTGAATAAAAAAGGGACTATTTGTAACAGGAGCCTGGAGCTTGGTACCAGGTTTCAATCCACCTCCTCAGGTCACCTTTGATCATCAGCATGTGTTCCTCTGAACATTTTTTCTTTCTGAATCTAAACTTCCATGATTTCCTAACCCTAAGCCCTAAAGCCTACTCTCTTTGGAAATCTATGATGAAAGTGAGGCAAGCAATTGACACCACTGGGTTCCCCACTCTCCACTCAAAATGTAATTGGGACCTTGTACTGTACCATGTACACTTCACATATTTGTATTCTCAATGTCCAGAGCAAAGGCCAGCTTCAGTCCTATAATCTATTGTCTTGAGCACCTCCTGAAATGCAAGCTAATTATGCTATGTCTCCCTTAGTGCATGGACAAAATGACAATGACACTACATCCTCTGCAAAGAATGTTTCATCCTTCAACAGAAAACACATACTCCTGAGAGGTGCACAAGAATAATGCACAAAAAAATCTTTTTATTGTGACTTCTTTTCACCTTAAAATTCTACTCATCCCTTGCAGCAGGTATTTTGGTAATTGCAGGCACTTAGCCTGAATTTCTGAGGAAAGGAAACCACAAATTCATACCTTGCTGGCCTGTTACAATCTACAAGAACCTCCTATCCCCTATACATTCATGGGTTTATCAAGAGTGGTCCTAAAAGGCTTATCTTGAAGTCTTGAGGATGGACCAACAGCATCCTCCATATTTGAGTACCACTTTCCAATATGTGTGGAGGCAGTCATATCCTTACCTGTTTGGAGATGCTGAATTGGCCGAAGTACCCCAAAAACCGCAAGGTCTGCTAGGTTGGGCTTTGATCCCCCTGCATTCTCAACACATTTGACCTTCAGCCAGAAGATAGAAAAGAACAAGAATTGTCTTTGCAGCACTCCTTAAATATCCACATTTCCATTATCCAAGTGGCTCATTCTCTTGTTGAATGTAAGACAAATTTACAATTGTAACTGAAGCTAATTAGAAGGGGCCATGTATCCTCAAATTCTGTAAACAAGCTAAACCATCATTTCTCTGCTAATAGATGCAGGATGGCTCTGAAAGAGCTGGTTTAGCCATGATACACAATTATTACAAAGAGTAAAGCCAATATCAATGAGGGGAGTAGCATGCACAATGGTATTAAGCTGCAACTGAAGGAACTGCTTACCCATGAAAGTGCGGTTATCGAGAGCTTTGACCCACTCTTCTGCAGCCTCATAGAGCGATGCACGTTCATCAGTGATGTTGTGTCGCTTCTTCAGACGCTTCCCTATGAAGAACATGGCAGTGGCTCCAATGTATTTACCTGTTACCCTCTCCATCATAGAGAAATTACCTGCACTTTGCCACTCAACTTCAGAGCCTAGTACATGCCAAAACCAGGCATATACAAACACAGTATAAACAACCACTATATCATGTGCATTGGATTGAGAAAAACACCTACCACTGGTGGTCAAATAGTCAAATGCTTCCAGGGCCTCCTTTGGTGTGCGGTAGATATTGGGGGACAGCAAATGTACTAAATGGTTATCTACCCACCTGCAATCATCCCCACGCAATACACCATGATCTGCTTCAATCAGCTTGAAACTTTGTTCTGAGTCATAGCCAACCCAATGCTTCTGCAAATTTGCATACAGGCTCCTCAAGACTATACAAAGGTGGCATTCATAGATTGGGCATCAACCCACAATATTGATGGCTCCAAAATCTCACTTCCACCACACCTCTGACAACAATGGTCACCCTGGACATATCCTTTAAGCACACACTGCTACTTTGATGCAGCACGTCCACATCAGCCACTGGAAAACATATAGTTGAGATTGCAGAGAAGACTCCACAATGACACTTTGAAGGTAAGTAAGGTGTAAATCAGTGGGGCCATGTGTGGCACTACAGGACCTGCGCCATTTTTCTTCTTCATCTGATGCACTTGAGGTTGCATCTGTGCTATCCCCATGGATCCTCTGCTGTAAGGTTGATATGATTTCTGCATCCAACACCAACACATGCAAAGACTTCAGCAGCTGCCAGCTTTCAAGCAAGCAAGCAAAGCACCAAGACTGTTTCCAAGATCCGACCCTCGAAAATGCTCCATAGATGACTTGTAAACACATATCCTCTTTGTTCCTGTAAGAGGGTTGCCATCATGAGCCTGCCGCTTGAGACTGAGCTCTACTACCCTGGCATACTAGCATGTCATACATTACTGAACAGAGAAGAAAAATGCGGAGATAATTGTGTGCCTGTAGAATCATTGAGCTGCTCGCCATCCATGACTAGAACTGGCACTTTCTTGTAGTCAGACCACTTAATCTCCTTCTTGCCTACAGGGTTCACCTCCACAACTTTGTAGGGAATGTCATGATAGTCAAGGAATGCTGTGACATCCATCCATCACCACCCCATAACCACAAGTATTGGAAAGTCGAAAATCGAACAAAAGACACACGAACTGCCTGAGTACCCAGAATGTCAAGAAATGTAGTGCAACCCTAACTCTAATTGGCGACAAACAACATGTCATGTTAGTCAAGGAATGCTGCCATCCATCACCACCCCATCATCACCAAGTATTGGAAAGTCGAAAATCCAACAAAAAGACACGAATTGTCCGAGTCCCCAGAAATGTCAAGAACTTACGGTATAACTCAAACCCTAACCCTAAATAGCGACAGACAAGGCTTTCGGTGTGCCAGACGGTATACCTTTCACCTTGTTGCAGAAGGGGCACGCATGGTACTGATACAATACGACTTCACGAGGTACATACTTGTCATCCACTCTCTCTTTCGCGGACGCGACGCTCATCATCGATGCCGCAAAAGACAGAGAGAAAGCACCGGCAGCCACAAAAGTCGTGGATCTGTTCTTTGGATGCTGCCACAAGCTGCTGCTGCTGCTGCTGCTGCTGTTTCTTCTTTTATTACTGTCGTTCCTCTCCCGTCCTCTCTTCCCGCTGTCGTCTGATCTCGAAAGCTCTGCACCATATTGAGCACTCACGATACTCCGGATCACATCACTATTGCTCACACTCTTGGGAAGTTGCTGCCACAAAGGTACATCTAGCGCCTTCAAGCATCCTTGCCAGGCAGCTTTCCTCATCGCTGCCAATCCTCTCTGTCTCTCAATTTGCTTCCCAAAGGCGCAAACTAGAAGCAAATCCCGAACAACTCTTGCTATGCTCAAGGAAAACAATAGGTCAGAGAGAATTTACGATCCGATTCTTCTTGCCAATTCATGGCGGAGACAGAGACGCATCTCGACACGATTGCGTATCACAAACACAATTCTCTTCGTCAACGGCAAAGTGGGAAGACAATCTCCGATCACGGAAATTCTGGCGGGCCTTTCGCCGTCTTGTCCATTGCCGGGCATCCCGACGTTCGGACCGTTCCTTGTCGGGTTTCTTCGTTTCCGCATTTAATTGTTTCGCAACGAACATTCTACGACGTCGAACTGTAGACCATCTCCAGACATGACCATTCTGCGCTGGCTGTTCCAAATGTTTTCAATTCTGCTTATGTTTGGGTTTGCAGAATCCACCTCGGTTTCCACATTTTTAGGGTTTCGTAACGAACATTCCTTCAACGTATTGAGGTAGAGAATCTCCGGAGGTGACCATTCTGCCCGGGAAGTTCCAAATGTTTTCAATTTTGCCCGTGTTTGCGTTCGCGGAATCTACTTCGTTAACATTTTCAGGGTTTGGCAACGAACATTCTACAAAGTACTGTTAAACATCTTGGGCATGACCATTCTGCCCCCAAGTTCCACGGCCTTTGTATTGTTTTGTAGAAAACTTCAATGCGACCCGTGTGTTGATTTGCAGAATCTTGTGAGAAGTCAGATCTTTCCATTATGCAAGGATGACTGAAGACAATCGATACAATAATAAAAACAGAGAAAGAGAAATATTTTTCCAAGTCTAATCAACTTGCAAAATGAAGGAACCCTAACTTGAGGGAGTGATGAGCAACGTAAGCAATAAGGTTCTTATATGCAGCTAGAAGGCAAGTGTAAGTCATGTTGATGTAAATGAAGATAGGTGTGGACAGTTGCCATGCAGAGAAACCAACTCAAGAATAACAAGAATGCATATGGTTGCTTAACTAGAGTGAACTCTTGAACACAAGAAAATATCACATCTTAATTTAGATTTTATATATGATTGATTTTGTGATCATATTGCACATTATATAATTAAGGGAGTTTTAGATGTGATAGATGAGTTGTTGAGGATAAGAAATCATTGAATCTTTGACATCGCACTTTTCATTTTATAGTTATAAAAATAATTATCAAGTTATATTAAACAAGTCATATATATTGTTAAAGTGTTATGAATGACTAGAATATGATTGGTAAACAATGGACTATTGAATTGGGTGAATTTATATTTTTTAAAATCATATTTTTGAATTTTTTATTTTTTTTAAGAAGTAGGTAGATGGATAATAGGTCTAGGTAAGTAAAAAAAGGCATGTAGATAGGTAAGTGGTAACTTAGCCTACCTAACTTGCTTTACATAACTTACTTAATTTATTTAACAATTTTAATTTAGCCTATTTACTTTAACCCTTTAAGAATGCACATAGGTTGCAAGTATTAGGAATTGCACTTTTCACTTTTATAATTATAAACCAAGTCTTTACTAATGGACCACACCATCGAAAGGTGTTCAATTTTTGTCAAGTGTTTTATTTCACATGTTTATTTCATATCATTACAAGGTTATGAAATAAGTATTAAACAAGTTGTAAGATGATAGGAAAAAAAATAGGTAGGTGGGTGAATGGGTAGGTAAGTAAGTGAGTGGGTGCGTGAGTAGGTAGGTGGGTAAGGCATGTATGGGTGGATAAGCATGTAGGTTATAGGTAGGTAAGTAGCTAAGCAAATAGGTAGTAGGTAGGTGGGTGGGTAAATAGGTAAATAGGTAGGTATGTAGGTAGGTGGGGGCTTAAATTTGTCTATGTTCATATCAAATTACTTGTAATCATTTTAAAATCATTATAATGACAATTGGACGGCCACATCTTTTTGTCATTAATTATGGATGCCATGTAGATGAAATAAAAGGGATGAAAAGTAACACCCTCCATCTTGTTACCACTTCATCATTTATTAATCTTTCATGCACTACCACATCAACGTCTATAACTATTGTTGTCATCACACATGTAACACATAACAAATAAAACCCTAAATGGTACACCATACTAAACATAAAAAAATTCACCTACAACACACGTGAATCCAAGCCCAAAAACATAGAAATGAAAACATAAACATTATGTACAACAAAAAACTACATAAACACAAAAAAACTTGCAACACATCAACACACTATGTTTTCGAATTTCAAATCATCAAAAAAGGATTTGAAACCACAAGAATTCACCCAATCCAGAAATTAGGTTGAATTATTCACACTAGAACTAGTTCACAATTAAACTACACAATAAATTAGATTAACCTAATAAGATAAATTAGGCATAATTAATCTAAATTTAAGAATACAATCAATCATAACCACTTGACAATTGTTGTGCACTACCACATTGGCACCTATAATTATTTTTGTCATCACACATATGAACCTTAACAAATAAAACCTTAAATGGTACACCATACCCAAACTACCCCCCTATTTGGCACTAAGGTCCCTCTAAACCAAATGGTATTATAAGTTCAATGACATATGAAAATCAATCATTAATGAACATTTTGGTTCCAAGGAAAAGGACTGTTAGGTGAAGTGCAAATGAAAGCCCCATCATTAATTACTTAACTATAATCCTTCAAATTTTTTGACCAAATATGAATCACCATGAAAAAAATACTTAGGCTAATTTTACCTAAAGATTTTCGGTCTATTTAAGTGTAGTAAGGGCAAAACCATTTGTTGATTAATATTTTGTTCAAGGGTGATGTAAAACATCCCATATGCTAACCTTTTGAACATTGATCATACATTGACATATTGGCAACCCCAATAGATTACTTGTCATGGATGTAGGTGCCATGGAGTTCATTCATATGAATGTTCATCCATAACTTGTAATGAACTTGCATTTAATTCTTAATTTAATTTCAGTTCATTTTTAATTAACTTCTAGTTAAGTTTTAGTTAAATTTTAGTTCACTTCTAATTAACTATTAATTCACTCTTAATTAAGTCTTAATTCAGTTCTGGTTGATTCTTAATTCACTTTTAATTAATGTTCAATTGACTTGTAGTTAACTTTTAATTCAATTTCAGTTCACTTGTAATTAACTTTTAGTTCATTTTTAATTTGCTTTTAATTCATTCTTAGTTAACTCTCAATTCACTCTTTGTTAAATTTTAGTTCATTTCTAGTTAACTCATAGTTCACACATCGGTACACATGGCCCACATATGGGTGTAAATGGCCCACATGTAGGTTGGAAGTTCTTGAGCTAAATGTTCGATAGGTATAAATAAAGGTAAAATTCCCCATTACTTTTAATTTGTTCAACACCAATTTTGGGTACGTTTTCTTCTCATAACCCTACTCTATTTATTTTTTGCAATAAAATTTTGTTGGATTTTTGTTTTACACATGTCTTATTTTTGTTCTTATTTTTTTGTTTCATGATCTAAATTTAGAATTAGGCCTACCTTTGTTTTCGTTTTGGTTAAAAAAATCTTGTAATCTTGGTTGTTTTTGTGCTTGTGACATTACCAACACAACATATAACAAAGTTTGACAAGAACAACTAGCGAAGATGGGTTTATTTTGCCATCCACATGGGGAAGATGACATAGTGCACAATTATGCACATGATTTTTCCATGTTTGACCATCTTGGCTTTCTAATAACAACACACTAGAAGGTAAAACCATTTGTATTTACAAAATAACACATCTCACAATCACATCCAAAATAGTTAATGTTGTTTCTTATAGGTACACATAATTTGCTGGCTTGAATCCACAAACTTGTGGCCAATATCCACCTCCTTGAATAGTGGCATATTGAAGTGTATTTTGGTGTTGAACAATAACCAAATTATACATAGCCATGGACATTAAACATTATAACAAAGCTATTCATTACTCACATGCTTGAAACCACAAATTTGAATAATCCAAATTGATGATAGCCATCACATCTTGTTAGATTGATAGTAACTTAGGCTCATGACCATGTAACAAAATAAATGGAAAGAAAGATGTAAGGGAGGCTTGTTGATTGAACCTATACCCCACAACTAACCATGGTAGTTGTATATTCTAATTTTGAGCATGACCTTTTTTAAATCCATACCTTGAAAAACTTTGTTTGGTTACATGCACCATCTGTTCAACTAACCTGTCTACTTCAAGATGGTCTTATGAAGTAATGTGATGATTAATAAGTGATGATTCATATAACTCTTGAAATTTGCCATGGAATTTTGTACCTTGATTAGTGAAAACTTCAACTGGAGCCCCAAATTTATTGAATACCTTGCCCAAAAATGCATATGATGCCCCTTCACATTTGATAATGGCGCCAATTCTAACCAATCGAAAAAATGTTTGAAATAACCAAAACATATTAGTTATGTTGAGGTGTTAGACTCGATGAATTAATGAAATCCAAACTCCATCGATATCCAAGCCCGATAATTGGTGAGGATTGTAATTGAAGTGTAGGTGCATTGAAAGATGCCCAAATTTGGTCACACACCATACACCGAAAAACAAAATTTGAACTTGCAATTGCATCCCTTATTACTAGTATTGTGTTTAGAATAAATTATAAGTTTGTTGGACCCCAAAATGGCCCAACTCCTTTTGAACATACTAAACAAAGCCTTCACATTCTTCTGGGCAAGGTACTATCCATATTCATCCATCTATCCACATTTGTAGTAGGGAGTCATTTTCCCATTTGAACTGCTTGGCCCTATGAACAACCTAGTCCCGCTCTTTAATAGTCAATTTGATTGGAATTTCACTTGCTTGCAAATATGCAATAATAGGTGAATCATGATGTATATTTAAGGCACCATTACCTTTTGGTTCAGTATGCTCTTCTTGGGAATCCCCATTACCCAATCTTGCTTGAGGTACATCCCCAGAACATCCCAATAGGGTACAATGTGCCAAAAAATGCCACTTTGGTATTACCTCCAAATCCACATCACCATGCCAATGAGCCATAATGGGTCAAATTTTTTTAAAGTAAACCAAAATCTCATCACAACATCACATTATTTTATTTTATTTACCTAGTCCTTTTTAACCATGTAAAATCACATTTGTGATTGATTATGATGGAATCTAAAATTGTAATGGTTTGAAATATAGTCCTGAAATTTTTGACAACTTTTGATTCTTTACTTTTTACGGGGATCAAAATATAAAGAAAAAAGGACTATAGTAAGGACTAAGCACTTTTCATCCTGTGTGGTACATTTTAAAGGATTTTCACCTTAATAGTATCCTTTTTGTTGGAATTTAGGTTCTAATTCAACCCATCGACATTTCGGTTAGCTCTATCAGCCCTATGCATTACATCAAAATCATACTCCTCCAAGATAAATGCCCACTTGGCCAACTTTTTTGTCTTTATCAAAAACTTGAATGGCTGGTGATTAATAACCAAAGTGATTGGGTGACCATAAAGATAACATCTGAAACAATTGCAAGGCACTCCCTTTCATATGAACTATATTTGGCTTTCGTTTTATTATTAGAACAACTAGTATATGCAACCACAAATTCTTGACCATCATCATCAAGTTGGATAAACATAGCCCCCAACCTTAAACTGCTTCAATCAATGTGTAATTGGAACGATCGTCCCCAAATGGGTTGTTTTAAAATGGGAGTTGATGAAAGGAGTTGAACGTGGAAAAATTGGGATTTGCTAAGATGAAACTTAATGCTATGTTCTTAAAATCAATCAATCAAACACCTTTTGCAAATGTTGCATGTGTTTTCTTGGGGTCAAACTAAAAACAATGATGTTATCAATATAACATTTAGCCAAACCAAAACCAAAACCTTCTTCCATTGGATCCATGACCTTTTGGGGTACCCGAAAAACTATCGTATTTTATATTCATTGGACCCTTTCATTTAAACATGTGGTTGAAACTTAATGACACATTCATATTGAGATTTTGATGTTATTCATAAATAGATACATTACAAAGGTACTATTTTATGCATATAATGTCAAATTTGAACAAATTTAAGGATTCCTATTAAGTCCTTGGAAAAAATCCTCATAGGACTTTATCTCATGAGAAAAAAAGTTCAAGGATTCATTTAAAGAATGTCTAAACAACTTTTTTTTGGCTTGGAAGATTTTTACCACAAACATCTTATGTGCTAATTTGTATAAAATGTATGAATGTGACAAGAACCATTGTAATGTAAAAAGTTTCAAAAAGTCAAGTTTTTGGGAATTTTGGGCCATTAATAGAACATGGCCCACATTGGATAAATTTTATTATTCTCATTTTCATAAGTGAAAAAAATAGATATTTTAAAAGCCTATATAAAATTTGGAACAAAATTATTTGATTTGACATGAGAAAAAA
>Ga0116227_10003257_pt1 | contig 36303 bp, 30 predicted proteins | sample S1TSphgellanicum_FD_89693 | JGI IMG/M metagenome (GOLD analysis project Ga0116227, IMG submission 89693) | Host-associated microbial communities from peat moss isolated from Minnesota, USA - S1T2_Fb - Sphagnum magellanicum MG | ecosystem: Host-associated > Plants > Peat moss > Unclassified...
AGCTGTGCCGTCAGACCGGCTCATCGAGGTGATGTTGCCCATCACATCATAGCTGAGCGCCTCGTTCATCACTATACCGGTGCTTGTTCCGCTGGTCAGCCGGTTCAGTCTGTCGTAACCGTAAGTGAACACGTTGTTCAGTGTGCTCCCCCAGCGCTGGCTGGAAATATTGCCATTGTACTGGGGAACCGTGCCGTCCTCATAATCAAGCTGCATTTTAAATTCAGCACTCGTGCTGTTCTTCAGCCAGCCCCGTTCGTTATAGGCAAAGTCCGTATGTTGCAAGAACGTTGTTCCGCCATCAATACTGTGCAGGCTCTTCTTTTTCAGCTGGCCAATTTCATTATAGTCCAGTTTGCTCAGCCTTACCCAGCCTTTGTTTGCAATATTTTCTTCAGTAAAAATTTTCCTGCCCATGTGGTCATAGCCGTAACGGTTTTCCACCACCACACCCTGTGCTACAGAAGCAATTACTGAACTGTGCGTGCGCCTGCTTTCTTTCAGCTCCCCTGCAAAACTGTAGCTGTTCTGTACTTCGTCTGTTCCGTTCAGGTGGTTTCCGCTCTTGATGCGCACTGCCCTGCCCTCAGCATCATAATAGTTCACCGTCAGCAGAAAATCCGAAGTGCCCAGGATGTTTACCTTTGAAGCTGTGGCCAGGCCTTTTGTCCGGTTGCCGTTTACCTCGGTGGTGCCGCTCGGATCTCCGAAGGTGTTGCCCAAAAAAGCATAATCATCGTAATAGTTTATGATGAGGCAGTTGCTGATGCTGGTAAGCGGAAGCGTACCATTGGTATAGCCCGTGCCGGAAGTACTTGCATCAACATTATCCCGGCTTTCCCAAAGAACAATTTGTGCATCTATATCGGCCTGCCATTGGGCCTGTGTTTTGATGCTGTTCACAACACCTTTAATAATCTGGCGCCCGAAGGCATCATATTTGTTAAAAAGCCATTTTCCGGCTATGTACTGGTTTACATCTTGTGTCAGTACAATCTGGTCTAGCATATTGTAAACCAATAATTCCGGGCCTTTTCCAGGAATTTTCTTTTCGATGAGTCTTTTTCTGTCATCATAGCGGTAAGCATAAATGAAATTTTTAAATAACGCATCCGTTTCTATAAAACTGGTTACGTTTACCGCAGGTGGAAGCACATAGCGCAGGCTGCCAAAATCATCATAAATATAATAAGTGCTGAGTGCAACAGATTCGTCCTGCCAAATCCGCTTCAGTATTATTTTCCCTTCAAAATCCTTAAATTCTTCAATAGTACCACCTTTCCCACTTACCCAGTTTTCATCTTTGGTGATGGTTTTATACAATCGATTTTCAGGATAACTTGTGCTTGCAGATGCACCTGTACTGTTAAGTGCCCAAAGTAAAACTTCATTTGCATTGTTGCTCTGATAATCCAGTTTTATGGTATGTCCAGTTGTACTGTTAGCTACCGGTTGCCATGTAGCGCCCGGTGCGCCTTGTTCCAGAACCCTGTTCAGCGGACTGGGCTCAAATACGGTTACGCTATAGGGACTGCCAGTAGCGATAATACTCCCTCCGATTGGCTGGCTACTATAAAATGATTGCTGATCACTAAGGGCATTTGACCTATAGATTCCATTATTACTACCAATAGTATAAGGTTGATATTTGACTCTTTCACGCCCTAACGGATCATAAGTAATAAACTGCACGATATCTTTGAAGCTTGGGCTACCCTGTACCTGTATGGTTTGTAAGGGACGACCCAAGCCATCAAAGTACTGAATTATTTGATTAACATCACATATGCTCCAACCATCCTGTGCTACATCTTCAGCTGTACGGATATTGGGAACCTTGAATACCTTCGTGCTAATGTAGTTTTGGCTGGTACTCGGTGTGGCGGTCAATGATTGGCAGTTTGGGGCGCTTTGTTGACCAATACAACGACTCTCAAGCAATAACAGCCCTGTTACCACATAAATATATTTTAGAAATTGTTTCATGTTGATTAATAATGAAATATGTTCTTATTTTACAATAATTTTAGTAAATATAGGATGGCCTTATGTTATAGGGCAATCTATTGGGATGCTGATATAAGGTATATTCTTCCCAGTAACTTTCTGTAAATTCCCAGTCGTACATGAAATAATAATCGTATCGATTATAAGAGAAATATCTTCCCATAAAAACCTCCGAAGTATTTGCCAGTATCTTAAAGGGTTGAATTGTAGTATTGTCTTCTTGCATTCCATCCGCATATCGACGAGTTTTAACTTCTACATCAAACCAAAGATCTTCCGGAAAAGTGAGAGGTATGGTACAGTTTTGGTCTTCGTAGAGCCTCACATACGAATCATAGGTAGCACCTTCTTCCCAAAAGTACGGCCATTTATCCTGGCTAACATAAGTTTCTAACTGTTCAATTCTTGCATACACCGTAGTACATGTACCATTACTGTTTGCATAATTCTGCCCATTAGCAGCAATTTCACTTAACGCAAGCTGATCCGCCGCTGCCTGGCTAATGGTGGATTTGTATTTCCTTGCAGGAACAGTATAATTCACCAGTCCCCCAATTCCTCCTACATAGCAGTCATTTTTTCTGATGGGATGAGTTCTAGCCGTATTGAAATAGTTACCGTTGCAATCCATAGTCTGCCCAGCATAACTATAACAAAAACTCTTGATCATGTTTTGGTCTTGATCGCGTATATACTTTAACCGTTGAAAAGAGTCATACTCGTAATAAGCAGTCATATTCTTAACATCAGTCATACTCGTCATACCAATCAAAGGTTTATAAGTATAAGTTGTAATCAATGCATTTTGAAGATTTGTTCTAAGTGCGCCCAGTGCAGTACGCATATCATTATCAGTGATACTCGAATTATTTAAAGTACTTTGATTGATATATGATGATACTGTTGTGTAATTGCTTCCTTCTATTTTTGCAACTGGATACTGCCCATTATAGCCCCATAAATAAACCGTTTTTGTTGAATTAGGCTTTGAATAGCCCAGCAAATTACCATGTTGATCATAACCATCGAACTGCACATCTATATTATCCACAATGGCATTGCCAAACCTTGACTTAGAAAGACCGGGCAAATACATGTTATTTGTTCCAAAAATATATTTATTGTATATCGTACTTTCTCGCGAAAGGAAAGTAGAATTTTTGTAGATTTCCTTTTCCAGTAGATTTGCCGTAACATTTTTCTGCACCATCTCATCTACTATATTTAAATCAGTACTGCTAAATGAACTGCTCAGGTCCAGCTTGTCTTTTGGATACCTAAAAAGTGTTTTTAGCTGATCACCATTACTCTGAAGCACTTTTTCAATTTTAAGCTGATTGGTCTGATTATCATATGCATATTCCGAAACCTTTCTTGAGTAGTCGTTATTATTTTGATTATAGTCATCCACTGTAACTTTTGATAGATAGGGTTCAAATAAATATTTTTTATAGGCAATAATGGAAGCACCCCAGAGATACCCCTGAAACGTTGTAATATTTATATCTCCAACCCTAATGGCATCTTCAAATCGATTTGGATCTAAATTGTATTCACGGGTAATTCTTTGATTTAATTTATTGGCTGCATTATAGGTTTCCTCGACCAATAATTTTCCACGGCTATAAGACATATCAGTAAATGGCACATTATATCTTGAAGCAATATTATAATATCCCCCGATAATTGCACTGGTATTTCTATACAATGGGTTATCATGATTTGAATATTTATAAACTTTATACCCGCCATCAGAATTTTTTTCTGTGACTTCTGAATATGTTATATGATTGCCCTGGGTATAGCTTAAGGGCATGATAGAATGATTTGAAAATATCCAATATTTAGGGGTTCCGCCTACACACAGCAATTTAAGTGGATCTGAGCAGTTTAGAGGGGCTAAATAATACTGTTCAACATAATGTTGTTCTCCACCTAATATTCCTGATGAAAAACCAGAGCCATCCGTTTTTAAATAAAAAAATTCCTTTACCTGATCCGGCCCTGAATTTGACTTTGAAATAATTTTTTTGATGCGTAACCCACCTGCGATTTTTTGATACCCATTTGCACCTATTTGCTCGACTTGAAAATATGGATTGCTATCATAAGAATGTGCTATATATGAATATTTATTTGGCTCATATACAAATTCTGTTTCGCCGCCTGTTGGATAACTAATATTAGATAAAGTCCCTTCGAGCAAATATGTAGCATTAGCCTCCCGAGAAGCCTTATAAGCAGCCTCGTCATTTGGCGTATACTGATAACCGCCAGGCTTTGTAGTAAAAAAATTCACATTGTTAAAAAAACCCCAGTGATCCAGTTTTCTTGAAATATATGGCGGTAAATCAAAATTCGGATTATCAAAATAGGTAAATTGATATGGATTTTTGATTAATTGATTATTTGGGTCTTTTTCCTGAACAGACAACAACATCAACCGGCTTGTAGGCAGGTTCTTATAGGTAAAGTCAATTTTTTTAACATCCACATTATTCGCATGATCCGTTATGGTTATCCCATCTAGTTTATACCATTTCGAGCCTTCTGTACCAATATCTTTATAATGACTTTGTGGATTTCCTTCATCATAAAAAGCCTTCCAATTATCCGGAGACTTAAGTTCATTAGATTCTGATCTAGTAAAAGCAACTATTTGATTTTCAGTAAGGATTTCTTTCAGATATACAGGATTTATTAAAGTTTCTGCAGTATACTCCCCAGCCCCATACACACCCTCTGCACTTCCAGATCCTGTATTTATGTAAGAATTCTGCCATGATTCTGAAGCAATAATAGCATACCCGCCTCTTTCATAATTAAAAACAATGTGCTGACCATTCATAGCCTTAATATTCGTCAGAAACCATGAACTTGGTACCACTTGCCTGTAGGTCTCATCTCTTTCACCCGCATTTCTACTAAATTCTATAGATGCATTTGTTCCGCCAAAGGTATATTCCATACCATCGGGAGTTTTTAGTACAATTTTATCTATGATCCGTGCCAGTGTAATACTTGGATTGCCCGGACTGGTTGTGAGTTCAAAAGAATTTGTTGTAAGGGCAATTTTTATATCTTTTCCATTTGATGACCTCACTTTCCATGTACCCGTATGATCAAGAAAAAAACTTCCTGAATACCCATTAAAATTAAACATAAATTCATCGGGTGAGGGAGTGGGAGATACAGGATAATTAACAGTTATACTGTGCTGTAAAATAGGATTTAAAGCAGATGCTTGATCCCAGTCTGATCTGTTTAAAGCTCCATAATTAATCAAGTAAGATTTTTCATCCGGGTTAGAGGAGATTGAACTTGGAACCTTCATTTCATCCGGCTCGCCGTTAACAATCCTTGTAATTGCCCCTCCTGCACTCAATGTCCAACCCAGCCCAACCCAACCTGGGTGATGATCTGGACGTACACCGGATGCATGGTAAGATAGCGCAATAGGAATTGATACACCAGATTCATTTATTGTATAGAGCGGAATATCAATAGACGGGAGGCCATTAAAATAATTTACAGGAATCTGTCCAAAAATCCCCAAACTTGCAGCATTGGGACTGGGTATAGCCAACGGTAACTTTGACTGGCCAAAACTTAAAAGCTTTGTAAAAAGCAATGCCCCGAGAAGGATTAATCTTGTTTTCATTAATAGTAATATAAGGTTGAGATTATACGGCAGTGATACCCATCATACTTCCATGTGGCGAAGAACTAGTGCTATCCGAAAACAACTCGGCAACAATCATCGAAGGGCACTTGATGACAGGGCGCCCCGTTTGTAGATGATCGTTAAAAATAGCGTGGAAGAGAAAAGACAAAAAATTATGCGCAACTACAGTTAAAGATAAATTTTCGCACAGCAGTGAACGTTTTTGATACATGGAGAGCATTGATATAATTTAGATTGCGTTGTTTTGCACCTTCATGTTAAACAGTGCTTACATAAATGGAGTCAAATATATAATTTAGCTTACATAAAAGAAAATAAAATCTGCCCAACAGCCATTTTGATATATCCTGATTGGCCAAATCATCAAAAAAATCGACTTACATACACCTTAATTTCAGTTTGTTGATTAAGAATGCAGGATTATAAAAGACATTTATTATGAAACAATGAGCTTTTTATGAAGATCAAATTACAAATGCATGCAAACTGTAAATAAGCTTTAAACCTAAAAAGGGCATGATTAAATAACCACACCCTTTAATTCACCATAAAAAAGAAAAATCGTTTATCTACATATGCTATTGAGCAGGAATTAATACATTATTTTTAGGGTTTATATCTGGGTAAATACGATCAGGATCTATTGTTACAGATTCTACTTTATCGGTTGATCTGTATTTAAAGCTCCAGGTACCGCCGCGTTGCCAAACCTCTGCCGGCAGCTTAATTCTTTCTGCCTTGCCTCCAATTTCCTTGATTTCCAAGTTTACCGGCATTACAATTTTACCTAAATTTTTAACCGTAATTACAGATCCTTTCTTTGGGTCGTTATCTACATACTTTAAATCTGTCACCGCCTGATCCAATTGCCAGGCATTCAAAAACCAGCCTCTCCAAAACCAGCCAAGGTCTTCGCCTGTTCCATTCTCAATAGAACGAAAAAAATCATCGGGTGTTGGATGTTTAAAAGCCCAGTTTTTAACATAATTTTTAAAAGCCAGGTCAAATAATTTTTCGCCCACTACTTCTGACCGCAGCAGCGAAAGTGCCAAAGCAGGCTTACGATAAGTATCAGTTCCAATTCTTTCAAACTGAATTACGTCCTGATAAGAATTGCTAGGCTCCTGCGCAGGGCCAAACATAGTTTGCGTCACAGTATAAAGATCCTGCTGTGGTCTTCTGCCTGCTTCAGGTTGCTGTACACCTGCATAATATTGTTTTGCATTTAAGCCATTTACAAATGAATCAAAACCTTCATCCATAAATGTGTATCTGCGCTCATTTGAACCCACAATCATTGGAAACCAGTTGTGCCCAAATTCATGATTGGTAATGCCCCAAGTTTTACCAGTGCTTCCCGGACGCACACTGCAAAAAATTAAGCCTGGATATTCCATGCCGCCTATACTTCCACCAACACTGGTGGCCACCGGCCAAGGGTACTCAAATAAAGTATTGGAATAATATTCTATTACCTGTTTTACAGATTCTACTGCTCCGCCCCAAGATTCTGCTCCCTTACCTTCTACTGGGTATACAGCTTGTGCCAGTGCTTTTTTACCGCTTGGCAGTTCTATCTGACCCGCATCCCACAAAAACCCTTTTGATGCGGCCCAAGCTACATCTCTAGAATTCTTGATCTTAAAATGCCAGGTCAGTTCCTTTTTATTTTTGATCTGACTGTTTGGGTTATTAAAATCTTCCTCGGTACGGATGGCAACCGTTGTTTTGCTTTTTGCCGCAGCAGCCAATCGATCAATCAGGGGCTTTGCCAAAACCTCAGTGGGATTTATTAATCCACCAGAACCAACAATAATCAGATTTGAGGGCGCTGTTATGGCATAATCAATATCGCCATATTCCAAATAAAATTCACCAGCACCTAAATAAGGTAAGGTATCCCAGCCGGTAACGTCATCATATACTGCAAGCCTCGGAAACCACTGTGCAATTTGGTAAATCCAGCCATCTTTACTCTGTTTACGTCCCATGCGGTCTGTACCATACTCAGGAATGGGAAATGCATAGGTAATATTTATTTTAACCGAATCTCCATATGCTTTTAAAGCTTCAGGTAAATTGATCCGCAAACGGGTATCGGAAATAATGAATTCAGGAACTATAATTTTACCTTTTTTTTCTATTTCTACTTTCGCAATCTGATATCCTCCGTTAAAATTTTCTAAACTTGACCAGCGCTTACCAGGAATGGTATGTGTTGTTGCTTCAGAACGTGAATCTTTACGGTAGATGTTTTGATCCAATTGCAACCATAAAAAACCCAATTGGTCAGGACTGTTATTTTTATAGTTAATGCTTACCTGACCAGATATACGCTGTACGGCAGTATCTAAATGAACATTAATTTTATAATCGGCACGATTTTGCCAGTATTTTGGCCCTGGTGCACCAGAAGCAGAGCGGTAGTCGCTGCCGCGGGATGAATAAAAATTAGGGGCAAAAGTTTCATGTTGATTGTATACGCCAACTTGTTCAGGTACAGCGTTTTTTTGCTGGGCAACACTATATACTGTCCATAATAGGCTCATGAATGTTAAATATGTAATTTTCATATATGATCTGAATTTAAGCTTATCTATTTTTGAAATCATCCCAGTTTACTTCGCTGGCAGGTTTTGCCAATTGAACAAATGCAACTCCCCCATCCAATGCTACTGGAATCTCACTTAAACGGTTATACCTGCGCAAATCGACCCAGCGGTGCCCTGCTGGTTCAAACCACAGAGAATATCTTCTTTGAAACAGAATTTCATTGATTAAGCTATTGGTATCTGTAGCTCCGGTATAACCTGTAAGATTAGCCGCTTTTCTAACTGCATTTATTCCTTTTATAGCATCATTTGTATGCAGTAATTGCGCTGAAGCCTCTGCATATAACAAGATCAATTCTTCATTACGGATATATTTTATTGGCGTAGTATTGGTTGCCCACCTATTATCCTGATACTGACTTGACAAGGGAACTTTCCCAACCGTATTCACTAAAGGAGCATTGCGGTAAAAAAACTTTGCTGTTACCCTACTGTCTCCCGGAAGTGCATCTGTAATTAAAGATGGGTGTACTACAGGCACACTGCTTAAAGAAGCATTAAGCACATAATACAACGGATTAAACGATTCGGGTGCTGCACCATATACATGTGCAGGCCCCACGTTAACATCGCCATCCAAGCTTAAGAAAGATAAACTTAAGGCATCCAAAACACCCTGCCAGTCTTTTTGATAAATGGCTACCCTTGCTGCAAGTGCACGGTTAATTTTTGCAAGTCCAGCTGGCGTATTAAAGTTAGAATACCCAGCAGTTAACTTAAAAGGAAGTGTACTGCCTCCATTAATTAACGCGGTATAGCCATTATCCAAAATTGACCTTATGGCTTTTAGCGCGTCATTGTATCCTACAAAAGGTCCAGGGTTTAAAGGATCAGATACATCGATCCGGATTCCATTTTGATACTGTGAATTGGCTGGAACCAAGTACTGATACCCCTGAATTGTTTTTGCAAACCCGATATATACATTTTTTTGAGTTGGCGTAACAGAAGAAGTATTGTTTACAGCATCAATTAATACATTTGCCTGCTTAATTGCATTATAGGGACCAGTATAGGCACCACCAACTCCATAAAAAGTTGCATCAGGAACTGCTTGTGCCTGACCAAGCCAATATTGAATATTTCTGGAATCGGCAGAATTAAAAAACCAAATCTCACGCCCGAAGGTACCAAAAGCATTAGATGCAGTAGAAAGATAGTCCTTGCTTCTTGATTCTAAACCGGTAACCAGATTTTGCAACTGGCCAACAGTAGCATTGGAGGTAACACTGGCGATCGATGGATTATTTGGATCAGCAATATCATCCTGCTTGCAGGCTGTGATCAATACCATTGCACTGTAAACTATATATCGAGTGATTTTATGTTTGTTCATTTTTATGATATTTTAATTGAATTAAAAGTCTAGTTTTAAATTGAATAGAATCCTTTTTGAAGAAGGGTATTGAAAAAGGTCTGTACCAGAATTTATAGCGGAAGCCGAACCAAAGTTAGACACCTCTGGGTCATAACCTTTATATGGGGTAATGGTAAATAAGTTGGTTGCGGCAAATCCAATACGAACCTGGTTAACAACATTGTGGAAAACCTTTTGAACCGTTGCCTTTGGAAGCGAATAGCTTAATCCAATCTCTCTTAACCTCAAATAGCTTGCATCCTGTACATAATTGGCCGCAGTAGGGTTATTCTTTCTGGATAATCCATTTTCATTCCAGTCAGGTGTAGTACCGCCATTATCCGTATTGTATTCTGTAATGTTTAAAATTTCACCTCCTTTTTTCCAGTCTAAAAGTGCCGAAAAATGAAAATCACCAAAAACAGTCAAATCATTGTACCATGAAGATTGGAAGTCAGGCTGAGAATTGCCATAAATGGTATAAACACCTGTCGATACCAAAGGAGTTCCCACAATAGTGGTTGGCGAAAAACCTTCTTTAATTAAATAGGTGCCGTAATTTACACCATATACGCCCGTGGTATATGATGGAACTTCAAGTTTCGTAATTTTAGATTTATTTTTGGAGAACAGGATCCGGCTTGTCCATTTAAAGTTTTTTGCAATAAGAGGTACAGCAGTTAAAGACAGCTCAATACCACTATTTGTCAATGCTGCTGCATTTACCTTTTGTGTAGATAAACCCGTAGAACCCGCCAGGGTAAGATCCTGAATTAAATCTTTTACATGCTTAGTATAATAAGTGCCTTCAAAAACCAAACGGTCATTATACAAACCTATATCTGCACCAAATTCAAGCTCACCTGCACGCTCAGGCTTGATATTTGGATTGCCAACGGATGATGAAATTACCGAACCAATGATGCCTCCGGTGATTACGGGACTAAGCGAGCTGTAGATACTGCCATAAGGTGGCAAACCACCAGTTTCACCATATGCAGATCTTATTTTAAGCTGGCTAACTGCTGATGCTTTCCAAAAATCAAACTTAGTTAAATTAATGGCCAATGATGCCTTAGGGAAAGCATATAAATGATTGGCATCGCCATTTAGTGTTGATTTATCCAAACGCAAACCTACCGTTCCAATAATTTTATCATCATAATTCACTTCCTGCTGTCCAACCCAGCCCTGGTCCTTAACCACTTGACCATTTTGAGTAACTGATTGAACAGCGGCTTGTGCGATGGCCTGCTGACCCGATACTAAGCCCCTACCCTGTGCAACAACGGTACTTGCTTGTGTTTTCAAAAACACTGCACCCAGCTGGGTATTAAAATGGAGCTTGTTTATGTCCTGCCTAAAAACTAAAAAAGCCTGTAAATTTGTATTAATATCACTCTCTGTACCTAAAATTAAATTACCTGGATTTGCAGTACTTCTTTGTGCCTGTAAATCATCAGGAAAATATTGCTTGCTTTTTTGGGTAACATAATCTACACCACCCTGTGCAGATAATTTCAGAAAAGTATTTTGCTTCTGGATCAGCTTAACATTCAAGCTACCGGCCTGGATGAAACGGTTAATGGCCACATTATTGATTGCCTTATCACGCAAAGCCAATGGATTTTGATTTTCTGAATATGGGTTATCTGGATATATTCCATTTACAGGCTCAGGATTAAAATAATTGGGCAAATACCCTATAATATAACCAATTGTTCCCCCTGCATTATTTTCATTTCCGGTAAAACCACGATCTGAAACCGTGTTTAAGTAATTAGAATTTAAAGAAAAGTCAATCCATTTATTCAGTTTATGATCTAAGTTGAGCCTTAGTGAATTTCGGTCAAAACCGGTATATTTAATGATCCCGTCTTCACGTGAAATATTTCCTGACACATAAAATTGTGTTTGCTCATTACCACCTGATACACTTAAATTACTGTTTAAAAGCAAAGGTTTTTCTCCGTATAAAATCTTTTCATAATCATATACTTTACCATTTTCAGCGGCATAGCGCTGCAGCTCTAATGCCTGTCTGGAAGCCGGAAAAAACTGCTTAATTTTAGCTTCATCCCAAGGTGCAGCTCCAACATGTTTCTGTAAGGCAGCAAACCCAACATCCTGTCCGAAACTAACTTTTGTTTTGCCAGAGCCTCCTTTCTTTGTGGTGATAATAATTACACCTGCATTTGCACGGGTACCATAAATGGCAGAAGCAGATGCCCCTTTTAAAACTTCAATCTTGTCAATATCATCAGGGTTAAGATCAGAAAGGCGGTTGGCTGCATCATCCTGTGAAGCTGCGCCTGCACCCGTTACACTGGATCTGCCTGTATTTAGGGTATTATTATTTAGATACACCCCGTCAATGATATATAAGGGCTGTGAAGCACCCTGTAAAGTACTCACTCCACGGAGCAATATTGCAATTCCCCCACCAGGTGCGCCACTGTTTGAACGGATACTTGCACCCGGTATTTTACCATATAGTGCATTGTCAACTGTTTGGGGATGAGCAGTACCTACAAGTTCCAGGCTGCTAATAGAAGTTACTGCATTTGCAAGGTTGGCTCTTTTAGTATTCGAGGCCAAACCATTTACCACCACATCGTTTAATGAGGTAATATCTTCCTTTAAAAGAATATTTATAGTGGTTTCTTCAGTAACGGTTACCTGCTGCTTAAGATATCCTACAAAAGCAAATGTAAGTACAGCACCTTTGGGTACATTAATTTGATAATTTCCTTCCCGGTCACTGGTAGAGTGAACTGATGAATTCTTTACGGTAATAGACACACCGGGCAGAGGAAGCCCATCCTGACCTGATTTAATTTTACCTTTAATGAGGGCCTGCTGAGCAACAGATATCCCTGGCAATATTGCAATCAAAAAGGCAATCATTGCAAATTTGTAGAAATTTTGATTCATAATGAATTGAATTGGGGAATAAGGATTAAATAATTTTGGCATAACACTCCCATCAGCTTAAAAAACCGGTTATTTTAAGCATCAAGAATAATTACAATATGGATTTAGAGCATTAATTCATGAAGAGCTTCATGAAGGATAAGAATTAACAACAACAGGCCATGTTATCTGGCATATCCTGAAAAGGCGTGGTCATGTTTAGAATACTTGAAGATGATACGTAAATTTTTTGACGCTTCATATGTTAAGAATTAATGTTTATTGAGGGCAAATATATTACATTATTTTAAATAACATACAATATCTATAGATTTAGTAGTATTTAAAATAATAATGACTTTTTTTACGGTACAAAGTGAATTATTCGATGGCATCAATATGTAAAGATGTTTTATAGACAACTACTATTTTATTGTTTAGCCGTAAAATCCACCTTTCTTCAAGAATGCGCCTATTAATTTTATGATGATTTGAATAAATCTTAAAACCAAAATAGATCGTTTTTGTTATATCAATATGTAATTAAATTATGAATCAAGTATATTTTAGTAATAAAGAAGAACTGATCGATGTTGCAGAAGAGAAAAGCTGCAATTATTGGGCAAGCAAGCTCGGCGTGAGTAATGTAGTTTTAAAATCTGCTATAAGAGCTACCCGTAGCGTTGCTTTAAAAGAAGTACAAAAATATTTAAGGCGAATGCCACTTATTCATTAACAACAATTAAACTAATATGCAAAATAAAGATGTGGAGATTGCCTTAACGTGCAACATTTCAGAAAAAAAATCATACGAAAACAATGGTTTGGTGGATTTACCAGAGCATGAACTTTTAGGTTCTTCTCTATCTAAGAATGTTGAAATGAATACACAAAAAACAGCCCCTAATTTAATTCGCTATCCTAAAAATGGATTATACGGACTTCTATAGTAAACAATTTTACTGTAGATATACAAATTGTTAAAAAGCCGATCGGTTCAATGCGATATTTACGATACTGCTGTAATTGAAAATCCCTCCTTACTGAAAAGAATTTTTCACTGGCATTTTAATTGCTCTTCTATCTATTTAGCATCGTATATATTTCTAAATATAATTTTATTCATTTTAATTCAACTCAATTTTGTCAATAAATAGAGGAGTTATATTTATGAACTAAATTGAAGCAATTAACTTTTGATCGTTAGCAATAAAAATCCCTTAACAAGAATGGACTAAATATTAAACCAAAAAAGCCTCAACTTTCGTTAAGGCTTTTGGAAGTGGTGCCACCTGGATTCGAACCAGGGACACAAGGATTTTCAGTCCTTTGCTCTACCGACTGAGCTATGGCACCATCCGTTTGGGATTGCAAATGTAGTGTTCTTTTTTAAATTGCAAAAGTTTTTTTTCAAATAATCTGCGTATCGCTGATTATCAATTAATTAATTTTAAAAAATTATTTTTACATCCCTTAGTTGGACTTAGAATAAGTACAAACAAATAATTTATGAACTTTTTTATGCATGCATAATAATTTATTTGAATTAAATATTCTAATTTAGCGTTAACAAAACCTAATTTTGCATGGTGGCACAAATACTTTTTCTTTTCCTTACGCTTATTGCTGTTGCACTGTTTACGGTTAATTTGCGTAAAATTATTCGGAACATCCGTTTAGGCAAAGCTGTTGACCGTAATGATCAGCCTCAAAAAAGGCTTATAACGATGTTACGTGTAGCCTTTGGACAGTCAAAAATGGTTGTCCGCCCAATACCTGCTTTCTTACACTTTTTTGTCTACATCGGATTTGTGATTATTAACATCGAAGTTCTTGAAATCATGATTGATGGTGTATTTGGCACACACCGTATTTTTCATGGGCTTGGTGGCATATACAACTTCTTAATTGGATCTTTCGAAATCCTGGCTTTTACCGTTTGGTTAGCCTGTGCCATATTCCTAATCCGCAGAAATATTTTAAAAATCAAACGCTTTAGTGGCGTTGAAATGAAGAGCTGGCCAAAATCTGATGCAAATTATATTTTGATTACAGAAATCCTGTTAATGACTGCTTTTTTACTTATGAATGCAGCTGATGCAAAGCTACAGGCACTTAACGTTAGCCATTATGTATCAGCAGGTGCTTTTCCGGTAAGTCAATATCTACAAAATTTATTACCTGACACTGAAAACGCACTGATCATTTTAGAACGCAGTTGCTGGTGGTTTCACATCATTGGCATTTTGGCATTTTTAAACTACTTACCCTACTCTAAGCATTTCCATATCCTGTTTGCTTTTCCAAATACATATTTCTCTAACCTAAAGCCTAAAGGAGAGTTTACAAATATGGCTTCGGTTACCAATGAAGTTAAAGCCATGCTTGATCCATCATTTGTTCCAGCAGAAACTGAAGCCGGTAAATTTGGAGCAAAAGACGTTACAGATTTAAGTTGGGTAAACCTGATGAATGCCTATACCTGCACAGAATGTGGGAGATGTACTTCAGTTTGCCCTGCAAATTTAACAGGAAAGCTTTTATCCCCACGTAAAATAATGATGGATACGCGCGATAGAATTACTGAGGTAGGTAAAAATATAGATCAAAACAAAACTGCTGAAGATGGAAAATCTTTATTAGACGACTACATTACCCGCGAAGAAATATGGGCATGCACCAGTTGCAATGCCTGCGTAGAAGCCTGTCCGGTTAATATAGATCCTTTACAGATTATTGTTGAATTGCGCCGATATGCTGTAATGGAAGAATCACAGGCACCTGCAAGCATTAATGCCATGCTGGGCAATATAGAAAACAACCAGGCACCATGGAAATACTCGCCTGCTGACCGTTTTAATTGGACAGAAGGAGATTAGTTTGGAATTTGAAGCTCGGCATTAAGCCCGATACAAACCCAACAATTTAAAATTATTAGTCGACCTTCGAGTTTTGATACTTGAAACTAAATACTTGATACTTAAAAGATGGAATTTAAAGTACCTACAATGGCCGAATTAATGGCCAAAGGCGAAGAACCAGAAATATTATTTTGGGTAGGCTGTGCTGGGAGTTATGATGAAAGGGCACAAAAAATTACCCGCGATATTTGCAAAATCCTGCATCACGTGGGCATTAAGTATGCTGTTTTAGGCACTGAAGAAAGCTGTACGGGAGATCCGGCAAAAAGAGCAGGTAATGAATTTCTATTTCAGATGCAGGCCATGACCAATATTGAGGTTTTAAATGCATACCACATAAAAAAAATAGTAACAGGTTGCCCGCATTGCTTTAACACGATTAAAAATGAGTACCCTGGGCTCGGGGGCACATACGAAGTCATTCACCATACTCAGCTCATCCAAGATTTAATTAATGAAGGAAAACTAAAAGCCGAGGGTGGCGAGAGTTTTAAAGGCAAAAAAATTACTTTTCACGACCCATGCTATTTAGGGCGTGGAAATGCAGTGTACGAAGCACCAAGAAAAGCATTGGAAGTACTTGATGCACAACTAGTGGAAATGAAACGCTGCAAAAGCAATGGCCTTTGTTGTGGTGCCGGTGGGGCCCAAATGTTTAAAGAACCAGAAAAAGGCAATAAAGATATCAATGTGGAACGTATAGACGAGGCGTTGGAAACTAATCCCCAAATTATTGCCGCTGGATGCCCGTTCTGTATGACTATGCTAAGCGACGGGATTAAACTTAAAGATAAAGAGCAAGAAGTAAAGGTCCTAGACATTGCCGAAATTACAGTAAAGGCAAATGGCTTATAATTAACAACAACAGTTCATTTTACCTATATTGCTTGCCGGAGAAATACAGCTGTATGGAGACTTTGGCAAGCAAATAAAAATTCTATTTTATTCTATATTACTGGCCTAACCTTAGCAAATTATCCCTAATCATATTCAGGTCTTCTGCCTCAACATTTTTTAAGGGAACAACAACATAAGTAGCCATTGAATCAATATCACCTGATCGGTCATTGTAAGTTTGAACAATAACATCCTCTCCTTTAGTTCTTAAATACAAGCGTCCGGAAGAAGTTGTTCCTGCATAATCCAAATCCTTAAATTTAGCCAGCTTAAATGCAAAATATTCAATTTTGCCATTGTTAAAGTATCTTTTGTACCTGCAAAACCCATTGTTGGTAACATTTAATTCGAATTTCTTCACTGAAGCGATTTCCTGACTCATATCATAATGCTCAGTTAAAGTTTTCTGAATTAAAACAATATAATCTTCAAAATAATTAAAGACCGAAAACGAAGACAAAAACAGCCATAATCCAGTAACAGAGAGTAATTTCAAGCTAAATGTAAACTTTTTCATAAGGGTAATGTTTTAGAGAAACCAAGTTAATTAAAATGATAAATTTGTACATGAGTTTTTCTCCACAATCTAGGGTTTGGATTTACCAAAGCAACAGGAAGTTTAGTCCTGCTGAAGAAACTGAAATTCTTCAAAAACTAACAGCTTTCACGAATGATTGGAAAGCGCATGGAAATGCACTTGTAGCAAAAGCAGAGATTAAGTACGGCTTTTTCATTATCCTTACTGTAGATGAAAATCATGCCAATGTTACAGGTTGTTCAATTGACAGTTCCGTACGGCTAATGAAAGAAATTGAACAGGATTACAACATTGACCTTTTTAATCGATTTAATATGGCTTATAAGCTAGCAGATGAGGTTATTGTTGCCAATAAAGAAGATTTCGAGACGCTTGTGAGCATTAAGAAAGTGACCCCACAAACAATCGTTTTTAACAATATGGTACAAAACCTTCAAGAATTTAACTCTAAATGGGAAATTCCTTTTGAAAACAGCTGGCACTCCAGTGTATTTAGTCATTTATTGTAAAAAGCTGTAATGCTTATATATTAAAGCACATGCTGGTTAAATGACTAATTGAGGGATAATGTTAAATAAATTTGGGTCATTTTAAAACAAAACAGAAAATTATTTCTTTATATTAGGTTAAGTATAAAGAATCTAATATGGCGCGTTGGCTTAAACTCTCCCTAAAAATTTTATCTGTTTTTATCGGACTCCTTATTCTGCTTTGGCTGGCAGGATCATTCTATATTGATCGCAATAAAAAGGAAGTACTTCATTCTATTTTAGAAGTACTAAATAAAAACATTAATGGAAAATTAACCGTTAATGACATGGAACCTTCTTTATTAAAAAGTTTTCCAGGCGTTTCTGTTTCTTTAAAAGGAGTTTTACTTAGCGACAGCTTAGTCTCGACCCATAAACATAGCTTATTAAAAGCTAACGACATAGACGTTTCATTAAACGTTTTCTCCCTAATTGCAGGCAATACGAAAATCAATCGGATTTCAATCAACAATGCTGCTGTTTATATTTATACAGATAGCAATGGCTATAGCAATACCAACATTTTTCGCTCCAAAAAGAAAGCAGATACAGCTGAATCAAACCAGCCAACTGCACCGGAAATTAAACGGATCGATTTTAATCAGGTGAGCTTAATTATAGACAATCAAAAAAGACATAAGCTTTTTAATTTTGACATCCACGAAGTCAAGGGACGGATCAATTATCCTGATTCTGGCTGGGCTGGAACATTGAAATTAAATACGCTGGTGAATAGCTTTGCTTTTAATACGCGCAAAGGTAGTTTTTTAAAAAACAACACCCTGGAAGGCACTTTATCTTTTCATTATAATAAGCATACAGAGCAGATTATTGTTGAACCCAACAAGCTTAACATCGGAAATCATCCATTTATTATTGGCGCTAAAATAGACTTGGGAGAGAAATCATCCGCTTTTAGTATTAATATTGCTGTTGATGATATTCTTTACAGGGATATCGCTTTGTTGCTTGCTCCAAATATATCTTCCAAATTACTTATGTTTGGCATTGAGAAACCCATTAATGTTCGGGGCACAATAGCAGATGATGGCAGTGGCAAGTATGGCGATCCCTTAATTAATGTAGGCATAACAGTTAGAAAAAATACAGTATCCATTCCTTCAGGTAAATTAACAGATTGTAATTTTGATGGTTCATTTACAAACAGAGATACGGTTGGTGGCATTATAGGTGACGAAAATTCATCAATTAAATTTTTAAAACTTAGTGCCAATTATTATAATGCACCTTTTAAAATAGATACACTTTGGGTTAACAATTTATCAAGGCCCATTGCAACTGGATTAATTACCTCAAAATTCACACTTACAAATCTAAACAGCTCGTTAGGAACAGAAAACTTTGATTTCAAAAATGGAACAGCTGATTTAAAATTGTACTGTAAAGCCGATATTGACAACTTTAGATTTACTAAACCAGTAGTTTCAGGAAGCATACAAATCGCTAATGCTGATATTATGTATTTACCCAGAAAACTGCACCTGGTCAACAGTGCGTTAAACTTAAACTTTAATCAAAATAATTTATCAATTCAAAATGGCCATTTTCAGCTTGGCAAAAGCATTTTAAATCTGAACTGTACAATTGATCATTTTTTAAACCTCTATTATACTGATCCTGAAAAGATTATGGTTAATTTAAAAATGAGTAGCCCTCAATTATACTTAAATGAATTTTTACCTTTTTTAGGCCCAAGAAACAGCAAAAAGAACAGCACTGCTAAAGCAAACAAACAGTCAATCACCGAACAACTGAGCAATGTTTTGGAAGTTTCAAAAATGAACATCCAGTTAAACGTGAATAAAGCAATATATAATAAATTCGTAGCCCAAAATTTATATGCTGATATTTCTTTGCGTGGAGAAGGCATTTTTTTCAATAAAATAAATGTAAGCAACGCCGGTGGCTCCCTTTCTCTAAATGGAAATATTCAGCCAGATCAAAATACAAATCGTTTTAGCCTAAATTCTAAAATAAGCCGTGTTAATGTAAAGGAGTTTTTCTATGCCTTTGATAATTTTGGACAAAAGGCCATTACCAGCCAAAATTTAAAAGGTTATTTATCTGCTTTGGTTGACATTAACGGAAAGATTAGTTCCAGTGGCTCCATACTTCCAAAATCTATGAATGGTAAGGTTGTTTACAATTTAAAAAATGCAGCCCTGGTACAGTTTGATCCTTTGGTTAATGTAGGCAAATTTGTTTTTAGAAGCCGTGATTTATCAGATATCAGACTGGATAATCTTGATGGTACTTTAAACATCAAAGGTGATAAAATCTTGATCAGTCCGACACAGATCAACTCCAGCGTTTTAAACATAAACGTAAAGGGAACTTATGGATTTACATCAGGAACCAATATTGCAATGGATATCCCACTCAGAAACCCTAAAAAAGATGAAATATTGGATAATGCACAAAAGAAAGAGTCAAGAATGAAAGGAATTGTGCTTCATTTAAAGGCTATAGATGATGATAAAGGCGGAATAAAAATAAGGTGGAATAAGGATCATGATTAATGAAATAAACGGCTAAAAATCCAATGGCCCCAACCTGCGCATATTTTTTAAAATAAGATATTGGCGGTGTTTAATGTAAGGCGTTGCATTTTTGGGTGTCCACCGTAATGGATTCGGGAAGCATGCGGCAATAAGTGCAGCTTCATTTTTATTTAAATCTGCACATGATTTGCCATAATATGCTTGCGCTGCTGCTTCGGCACCGTATATACCATCTCCCATTTCAATTACGTTTAAGTACACTTCTAAAATGCGTTCTTTGCTCCAAAAAATCTCGATCAACAAAGTAAAATAAGCTTCAAAACCTTTACGGATCCAGGAACGGCCGGGCCATAAAAAAACATTTTTAGCCGTTTGCTGCGAAATGGTACTGCCTCCCTTAACTTTTTTTCCTTTGGCATTACTTTCAAAAGCTTTCTCTATTGCTTTTACATCAAAACCTAAATGTTTCAAAAATAGCTGATCTTCTGCAGATACCGCAGCTCTTTTCATACTATCATTAATATCGTCAAATTTAACCCACTTTTTATCCGTTTTAAAAGGTTTTCCATTTGCCTTACGTTCAATATTCCTTAAGACCATTAATAAAGTAATTGGAGGGTTTATAAACCGCAAAGCAATAACCCATATTACCGAAACGAATAAAAAATAAACAAAAACCTTCGAAGCAATGTTAGTTAGCCTTTTAAATATAGGCTGCTTTACTTGGGGGCTCATTCGCTTATTTTTTACTTTATCCATAATGCAAATGTATGCAAAAAGCAGAATAGACTTAAAGTACCTTTTACAAATAAGCCATATCCCTTTTTTGTTCAAAAATGGGCCAAAAAGTAAAAAGCCGTTCTTGAAAAAATCAAGAACGGCTTTTTATATCCATAAGAGTTGGATTTTGTATTATTCAGCTACTACTTCGAAAGGAACTTTAACTTTCACTTCTTTGTGCAAGTTTAAGTTGGCAACATATTCACCAACAAATTTAGGTTCAGTTTCAAAAGTAATGCGGCGACGGTCAACTTCAAAGCCTCTAGCTTTTAATGCTTCAGCGATTTGGATGGTGTTAACTGCACCAAATATTTTACCGCTTTCACCTGCTTTAGCACCGATAGAAAGTTTAACATCAGTTAAACGTTCTGCAACGCTTTCTGCATCTTTCTTAATTTTATCTTGCTTAAAAGCGGCCTGCTTTAAGTTCTCAGCTAATACTTTCTTTGCAGAAGAAGTAGCTAAAGTAGCAAAGCCTTGCGGAATTAGATAGTTACGGCCATAACCTGGTTTCACTGTAACGATATCATCTTTCTCGCCTAATGATTTAATATCTTGTTTTAAAATAATTTCCATATCAAATCCTCCTATTTTAATTGGTCAGCAACGAAAGGTAACAAACCGATGTGACGGGCACGTTTAACAGCCTGAGCCACTTTACGTTGAAATTTCAATGAAGTACCAGTTAAACGGCGTGGTAAAAGCTTACCCTGATCATTAATAAATTTCAATAAAAAGTTTGCGTCTTTGTAATCAATATATTTAATGCCATTTTTCTTAAAACGGCAATATTTTTTACGGTTATCCTCTACTTTAGGGGCGGTAACGTATTGTATTTGTTCTCTTGCCATTACGCTGCAACCTCCTTAGTTTTTTTGTTAAAAGCACCTGTGCGTTTTTTCTCGTTATAAGCAACCGCATGTTTGTCTAGACGGATGGTTAAAAAACGAAGCACACGCTCATCACGTTTTAATTGCAATTCTAATTTACTAATCAATTCACCTGGAGCATTATACTCTGTTAAATTGAAAAATCCGTTTGTTTTTTTAGCAATCGGATACGCTAATTTTCTCAAACCCCAATTATCTTCATGGATAATTTCGGCTCCGCCATCAGTTAAAACTGCTTTGAATTTAGCTAATGCCTCTTTCGCAACCTCTTCTGATAACAACGGGGTAAGAACGATAACAGTTTCGTACTGATTCATTGTTATAAAATTGTTTTTTTAAATTTTAATTCCGACCTAAATCGGGATGCAAAAGTAATAATATATTTCTTAAAATCAAACCTTTAATTAAACAAAAGCAGAATATCAACAGAATTACTAATCAGCTTCTTACCTTTGATTATTATTGGTAAATTAAAAATATAAAATTGTAAAAACACCTAAATGCTTGTATTATTGTTATACGAATAATACAGTATGAACAAACTTACGCTTCTTTTATTTTTGGGACTAGCCATTGGTCCTTACAGTTCATACTTAGAAATAAACACCATTAATTGCGATGTAAACGAAAAAGATCATAAAAAAATAGTAAAGCTCCTGGCTTATGAACGCATGTTTTTTAACGAAATTTTTTCCACTCAAAAAAATGATAGTGTTCCCATAAAAATTAATCTTTTCGGGAAATTAAAGGACTTTAAAATGGCAAAAGCTTCCAACAATATTTCTAAACAGGTTGTTGGCTTTTATTCCTCTAATGCCAATGAAGCCTTTGTATATAAAAGTGACGAATATCTCTCAGTAACCCTACATGAGGCCAGCCACTGCCTAATAGAATCGAATTACAAAAGGCCACCCAGATGGCTAAATGAGGGTCTTGCAGAATTTTTTGAAACCTTTGATCTGGATTCAAATGGCGAATTATTTTCATACCCACAAGAAGGCAGAATTTCCAGTATAAAAGCCGGAATTGCACTGAAAGACAGCACCAGGCTTAAAGCTTTTTTCAAAATGAATTCAGGCAGTTTTTATACAGAAGGCATACAAGATAATTACAGTACTGCATATAGTATTATTTATTACTTCATCCGCAGCAAAAACAGTGAAGCCTTAAAAAAAATTATTGGACTGATGAAAATTGGGAATTCAACAGAAAATGCATTTGCAATTACCTTTGGCAGCTTTGAGGCTTTTGAAGAAAGATATAAAATGTTCTATTACTATTACAGCAGATAAGTAATATCTTCATATGATCACAGTCATTGACCATATGAAGGGTAAATATTAATTTTTTCCAAAAAGGTATGCAACACCCACTCTATATTTTGTCATAACAATATTATAATCATTATAATCACTGATTGGCAAAGGAAATGAGTATCCTGCAGACAGCTCTATTTTTTTGCCGATAACAGTCCCTACCGTTAAAGGTACTGTATAATAAAATTTCTCTAGTTCTACTTTATCCTTTTCGGTATACATGATAGCCGCAGCCGAATTATAGCGGGTTGAAATATTATTGTTATAGACTGCATAATTTAAACCAATTCCACCACCAAAAAACAACTTCATGCTTGCCTTATTATATACATTATATATAAGTTGCGGGGTTAGTGCGATATTAAATTGATTAAAACGGTGTGAAACTGCAGCGCGGGCAATATCTGTTGTCGTTGCTGAAAAATTAAATTCACCATAAGTCAGCAAAATATCGGTTCTTAAAATCAATTTTCTAATTGCTGGATTAATAAAAACATCAATTCCAAAATTAGCATATGGAGCTAAATAACCTTCTTTATTTATAGCTTGGCTGCTATTAAACTCATTTAAACCCGTATACTTAACTTTAGAAAAATTCAAACCTACACCTGTATAAAAACGTGCCGGAGCAAATTTAGGCTTAACCGCTTCTTCCTGGTTAATCAACAAGATAGCCCTTAATAAATCACTTTTATAATATTTTAAATCAATTAATTTATTTTCATCCTTTTGATCGAGGCGGTACTTTCTCAATAAAATAACCAACTGATTAATATACTTATGTTGCACTTTAATCACCTTATCGTTATCTGAGTCATAATAAACCTGCCTGATGAGCTCAGTTGGCCCTGTACTATCCTGATCAAAAACATAAAATCTCTGCTTTATCTGATCAACATATGAAAATAAAGATACGTGTTTACCTTTTTGCAAAAGATTTAGAAAAACAGCTTCACGTTTTAATGAAGTATCAATACCGATAGAAAGTTTAGATGGGTTTCTAACACTTGTTGTTATATTTACAGTATACCGCTGAAAAGTCACTTGCCCATCAACCCCATAACCTAAACTATTTTCCAGATTACACAGCCTAGTATCGCCATTTAAAGATTTAAATGTAAAAGATGTAGGATTTCGTTCTCGTTCTTTATAATCAATATATCCTCTAACAGTATCTTTAGAAGTGGTGATCATATATCCTTTTTGGAAATTAGACTGTGAAAAAGCAACAGCTGGTAAGGTTAGGCAAACGAGTAGAAAAAAGCGTTTCATAAAAATTATTAAGATGGAGTATTAATGGTTTGCCGAATATATTATTTTAATACAGGATCAAAAAATTTAAAAAAAATTTAACTTTTCAACATTAGAAAATTTCATCCTTTCAACTCTTAAAATTTTCCTATTTTCGTGGCAATGGAAAATTTTATTGTTTCTGCCCGTAAATACCGCCCTGCAACTTTTGAAACCGTTGTTGGACAGCTTCACATTACAGGCACTTTAAAAAATGCCATTAAAAACAATCAACTTGCTCAAGCATTTTTATTTTGTGGGCCACGTGGAGTAGGTAAAACAACTTGTGCACGTATTCTTGCAAAAACAATAAACTGCACCAATACTACCGCTGAGATGGAAGCCTGTGGCCTTTGTGACAACTGTGTTTCTTTTCAAACAGGCCACTCCTTTAATGTTCATGAACTGGATGCAGCTTCAAATAACTCTGTTGATGATATCCGCAGCTTAATTGAGCAGGTACGTATCCCTCCACAGGCTGGAAAATATAAAATTTATATTATTGATGAGGTGCATATGCTCTCTCAAAGTGCTTTTAATGCATTTTTAAAAACACTAGAAGAACCACCAGCGTATGCAATTTTTATTCTTGCAACAACAGAAAAACACAAAATTTTACCTACAATTTTATCCCGTTGTCAGATTTTTGACTTTAACCGGATTCAGGTAGAAGATATTGCGGGTCATTTGGCCGCCATAGCTCAACGTGAAAATATTGCATTTGAAAATGATGGTTTGCACATTATTGCTCAAAAAGCTGACGGAGGATTGCGTGATGCACTTTCTATGTTTGATCAAATTGCGAGCTATGCGAATAAAAACATCACTTACCGTGCAGTAATTGACAACCTAAACATTTTAGATTACGATTATTTTTTCAAGTTAACCCAACATTTAACAAATGCAGAAGTTAGTCAAACCTTGCTCCTTTTTGATGAGATCTTAAACAATGGTTTTGATGGCAATAATTTTATAAATGGTTTAGCAACACATTTTCGTAACCTACTTGTAGGGAAAGACACCTCTACCCTAAAACTTTTAGAAGTGAGCGAAAACATTAGGCAAAAATATTTGGAACAGTGCAGGCAAACAGAGCTTTCTTTTTTGCTTACCGCATTAAACTTAGCCAATACCTGCGACCTAAATTACAAAAACTCTAAAAACCAACGCTTACAGGTTGAGCTGGCACTCATTAAAATGTGCCATATCCGTTCAGTTGTTCAACTCGCACATCAGCCCTTAAACCAAACCTTAAACACAGCAACTGATCCAGATCAGGATAAAAAAAAAACTAATTTAAGTGCGGTTGGAGCAGATAAAAAAGAGCAAAACACCATTAAAACTGAAAGTGATTTAATTGACCCTCTGCCAAAAGCGAACGTAACGATTGAGACTACTTTACAAGAAAAACCTAAAAACATACCGAGACCAAGTCCAGCTCCTTCTACCGCATCCATTAGTATTAATATACCAAAGGCAAAATCAATCAGCACACTTATTCCATCTTTAAATGATCTGGAGCGCGTAGCAAATGGTGAAGAAGAAGCCGGACCCCAAAAAGTTACTGGAGATAGCCGTGAAACTTTTAGCTATGATAGGTTATTAGAAGTTTGGAGTGCTTATGCAGAAATGCTAAAGGCAGACAATAAAATTAATATTTATACCATTCTAAATAATTTTGCACCTACTTTAAAAGGTACGGATCATATTGTCATTTCTGTCGAAAGTAAAACACAGGAAGACATTGTTCAAAAAGAATCGATAGAACTGTTAAACTATCTTCGTAATACACTTAAAAATTTCGGCATAGAAATTTCGTATAAACAAACCGAACGCAAACAGGAAAACAGGCTTTATGGCAATCGTGAAAAATATGATTACCTCGTTAATAAAAACCCAAAACTGGAAGAAATGCGGCGCAGATTTAATTTAGATGTAAGCCCTTAATATTCAAACTGTATGTTTTCAATTGATGTTATAAGCACCAATTGAAAACATTAAGCTTATTGGTTATCATTAACCGGATAGCCTTCCTCATCCAGATCATCGCGGTCATCTTCAGGTGTACGGGCTAAAATTTCGTCTTCAGCATTAAGCCTTACACTCTCTCCATGATCTACATGCATCCCAAGCTCATCAAGCTCATCTATAATTACTTCATCTTTCGCTGCATATTCATCACCTACATAAGGATTAGCTTCATCATAGGTAGAATCATCATCAACAGCGCCCACAGCCACAGTTTCATACCCCATAGGATGGTCATAATCTTGATTAGTACCTTTTACATCAAGTTCATAGCTTTGTTTATTCTCATCGTAAGATAAATTTTCATTATTTATTTCACTTCCTTCTGTTGTAGTGTGCAATTTGTCTTCTGCTGGTTTATTTTCAGTATTTGCCATGATTGAGTCTCCTTAATTTTATATAGACATAACAAGTACCCATCAATAAGGTTTGTTTATGTATAGAATATTAATTTTAGTATTGTTACAAATAATTATAAATGCGTGCATAAGAAATATAAAAACCAATACATCTGCTTTGAGCTTAGCGGCTCCCTATTAAACCAAAAAAGCCTGACCATTTTTATGGTCAGGCTTTATAATTTACAGCTCAACTTCTATAAAGAAGCCAAAGCAGCATTTAAAGTTTCACTTGGACGCATCGCTTTGCTTGCCAGTTCATCATTGGGATTGTAATAACCACCAATATCTTGAGGTTTGCCTTGTGCACCAATTAATTCTTCATTAATTTTAGCTTCATTTTCGGTTAAGACCTTAGCAAGTGGTGCAAATCTTGCTTGAAGATCAGTATCTTTTGTTTGCGCAGCCAATGCTTCAGCCCAATAAGTGGCCAGATAAAAATGAGAACCGCGGTTATCAATTGTACCTAATTTCCGTCCTGGTGATTTATCTTTTGCCAAGAATTTAGCATTGGCTTCATCCAATGTATCGGCTAAAACCTGAGCTTTAGCATTGTTTTGAGTTTGAGATAAATGCTCTAAAGAAGCTTGAAGTGCTAAAAATTCACCTAAAGAATCCCATCGCAAATAGCCTTCTTCAATAAACTGTTCAATATGTTTAGGTGCAGACCCACCAGCTCCTGTCTCAAACAAACCACCTCCATTCATTAAAGGCACAATGGACAGCATTTTAGCAGATGTGCCCAATTCTAAAATTGGAAATAAATCTGTTAAATAATCACGCAATACATTACCCGTTACTGAAATGGTATCTAAACCTTTTCTAATTCTCTCTAAAGTAAATTTAGTGGCTTCGATTGGCGCAAGAATACGAAGATCTAACCCATTTGTGTCATGATCTTTTAAGTAGGTATTTACTTTAGCTATGATTTCTCTATCGTGTGCCCTGTTTTCATCTAGCCAAAAAACTGCAGGAGTTTCTGACAAACGTGCTCTGTTTACTGCCAACTTAACCCAGTCTTGAATAGGAGCATCTTTAGTTTGACACATTCTAAAAATATCACCTTTTGCTACTTTTTGGTCAAAGAAAACTTTTCCATTAGCATCTGTAACTCGGATTAAGCCGTCTGCCTGAGCCTGAAAAGTTTTATCATGCGAACCATACTCTTCTGCTTTTTGAGCCATTAAGCCCACGTTAGGTACGGATCCCATTGTCGTCACATCAAAAGCACCGTGCGCCTTGCAATCATCAATGGTAGCCGTATAAACACCAGCATAACTGCGGTCAGGAATTAAGGCTATTGTATCTTGAGGTTTCCCTTCTTTATTCCACATTTGTCCTGATGTACGGATCATAGCAGGCATTGAAGCATCAACAATTACATCTGAAGGCACATGAAGATTTGTGATGCCCTTATCAGAATTCACCATAGCCAAAGCTGGTCCATTTTCTATGGCTTGAGCAATAGCAGCCTCAATTTCTGCCTGTTTTGGATGGCCTGCAATTTTTGCATATACATCTCCAAGTCCATTGCGTGTATCTACATTAAGCGATTTAAATAGATCAGCATATTTAGCAAATACATCAGCAAAGTAAACCTCTACAATAGCTCCAAAAATAATCGGGTCAGAAACCTTCATCATTGTTGCTTTTAAATGGGCTGACAGTAACACACCTGCCTCTTTTGCTGCTGCAATTTCTTTTGCAACGAAAGATTTCAATGCCGATAAGCTTAAAGCAGAACTGTCAATCACCTCTCCCGCTTTTAGTGGTGACAGGCCTTTTAATTCACTTACAGCACCGCCTGCTCCAACAAATTCAATTTTAAATTGTCCCGCTTCAGCTACAGTTACAGATTTTTCTGATCCATAGAAATCGCCTTCGGCCATGCTGGCAACCTTTGTTTTGGAATCTGCCGACCATGCACCCATTGAATGTGGGTTTTGTTTTGCATAATTTTTAACTGCTTTTGGTGCCCTACGGTCTGAATTCCCTTCACGTAAAACCGGATTCACAGCAGAACCTAAAACCTTTGCATATTTATTTTTAATTGCTTTTTCTTCTTCAGTTTGTGCATTATCTGGATAATTTGGCAATGCATAACCCTGTGACTGCAATTCTGTGATGGCACCAACCAATTGTGGTATTGAAGCCGAAATATTAGGTAACTTTATAATATTGGCTTCAGGAGTAGTGGCCAATGCACCCAGCTCGGCCAAAGCGTCACCAATTTTTTGGTCATCTTTTAAATATTCTGGAAAGTTGGATAAAATCCTCCCTGCTAAAGAAATGTCTCTTGTCTCTACATCAATACCTGCTGATGCAGTAAAAGCCTGTACAATAGGTAAAAGCGAATAAGTAGCCAACATTGGCGCCTCATCTGTTTTAGTGTAAATTATTTTTGAAGTATTTGGCATAGTATATTGAATTTACTTATTTTTATTAGTGCAGATTCGCTTTTAGCAAAAATGCATGTGTTTAAAATCGCCTAAAGATAAAATAAACGATTGAATTTACTGCCATTGAATATGAATTTGATCATCGTTTAAACCATCATCTTAAGCCTTTATTTCATTATCCACATGATGTATCATACTTAAAAAAGCTTATTTCATAAATAAAACATCCATGAAATGATTTCATCTCAACGCTTGATCTTAAAACCACTATCTAAAAAACAATTGGTTGAATATATTCACAATAATGGCGCCCTAGAAAGGGATTTAAAATTAAATCAGACAAAGAAATATTTTTCTCCTGCTTTAAGTACAGCGCTCATTGGCAGCATTTTACCAAATATGGTAAGTTATGGAAAAAACCATTTGTTTTCTACCTTATGGGTGATAATTTTAAAAAAAGAAAGTAAAATCATAGGCGATTTATGCTTTGTGGGAAAGCCAGATGAAACAGGGGAAATTGAACTTGGGTACAATACCTATGAAGATTTCAGAAATAAAGGCTATATGACCGAAGCCATAACATGTATTATTGAGTGGGCTTCAAGGCAGGATCATGTAAGATCTATTTTTGCGCAAACGGCCAAAAACAATACAGCATCAAACGCTATTTTAAAAAAAAATAATTTTAAAAAAGTGGCTGAAGATGATACCTTGATTAATTGGAGGTTACAAATTAATAACTTCAATCCAAGCCCTCAATAACGCTGTAACTGCCAATTGCAACAACAGTACTATAATTAAAAAACATATAAACCTTTTTGATGTTATCAATAATTAACCTCATATCGTAATGAAAAAGCAGATTTTTTATACTTTATTATACACAGCAACAGTCGTTTTTGGTTGTCAGAACATATCAAATGCCCAACAAGAGACTACCGTTAAAACCTTAACAGAAAATCTTCAGTTGCCGCTACCTGATACCAAAGCATCAAAAACAAAATTTAGTAAAGTAATTGGGTGGCCTGAGGGCAAAATGCCTGTTGCCCCCTCAGGTTTTGTAGTCACTAAATTTGCATCCGGCATAAAAAGTCCACGGAACATGATCATTACACCAAATGGCGATGTACTTGTTGTACTTTCAAATTCAGAGCGCACTAAAGCTGAAGCCACAGTAAATGCAGTAACAGGTAAAGCCAAATCAGAAGTACCCGGACAAAGTGCCAATACCATTTTGTTATACCGGGATACAAATAACGACGGAAAACCTGATTTAACTTATACTTTCTTAACCGGACTAAATCAGCCCTACGGCATGGCCATTATAGGCAATTCCTTTTATGTAGCCAACACGGATGGGGTCTGGAAATACCCATATCAACCTGGCGATACCAAAATAACTGGAGATGGCAAAAAGATCTTAAATCTGCCAGCCGGTGGCTATAATAATCACTGGACACGCAACCTGATTCCAAACATAAATAAAACAAAGCTTTATGTAACAGTTGGTTCGGGCAGCAATGTTGCAGAGCATGGCTTAGAAAATGAAATGAGAAGAGCTAATATTTTAGAAATCAATCCTGATGGCACAGGAGAGAAAGTCTATGCCAGCGGATTACGTAATCCTGTTGGAGTAGATTGGGCGCCAAGTACAAATATGCTTTGGACAGCCGTAAATGAACGTGACGGGCTAGGAGATGATCTTGTTCCTGATTATATTACAAGTGTAAAACCTGGTGCTTTTTATGGGTGGCCTTTCTCCTATTTTGGACAGAATGAAGATCCCCGATTAAAAGGTGAACATCCTGAAATGGTTAAAAAAGCAATTGTTCCTGATGTACCTGTAGGTTCACATACCGCATCGCTTGGCCTGGCCTTTTATAAAGCCACTAAATTTCCTGTAAAATATCAGGGTGGTGCATTTATAGGTCAGCATGGTTCATGGAACCGATCTGAAATTTCAGGATATAAAGTTGCCTTTATACCTTTTAAAAATGGTAAGCCCACAGGCAAACCTGAAGATTTTTTAACAGGTTTTGTTGCCAATGCAGATAGAGCAGAAGTATATGGACGGCCAGTTGGAATTACCCTGACACCCGATGGTGCATTGCTGGTTGCAGATGATGTAAGTGGCGTAATTTGGAGAGTTGCTTTTTCAAAATAAGAATTATTGTAATCCCTGTACATAGATTACAATCAATTCTTTTAACCCTGCTCTGATTAGAGCAGGGTTAGTATGTTAGTTGACCAGTACGTTTTCTTTTGTTACAAAATCTGTCACAACAATATCTATGGTATAACGCTTACTGCCATCTTTTGCATCATAAACATTAGTTTGCAAACGTCCTTCAATAGTTATCCTTGAACCTTTTTTAATCTGTACATTGGCAACATCTGCTTTGCTATTCCAGAAATTTAAACTAAACCATTGTGTTTTTTTAACTTCTTCTCCCAATGAATTCTTATACGAACCATTTACAGCTAGGTTAACCCGTGCCAATTTTTGACTGCCAAATACTTTTACATCTACATCTGTACCTGCATAGCCGCTTAATACGACTTTGTTAATTGAATTTTCCATGTTGTTTAAATTAAGTTTCTAAATATTTAACGAACAATAACCTTCATGGCTACCGACAAAACAAAGGTAGATACAGTCCATAAAATTAATCGGTATATAAATATTTATACCCGTTTATAAACGTTTATACACGGATAATAGACCATTATAAACAGCTATTTCATTCTAAATAAAATATTGTTTAGTTTTATAATTCATCTTTATGCCATCAAAAGTAGCTTGTTATGGAACGCTTATGTTTAGATTGCAATACAGCTGTAAAAGGCCGCTCAGATAAAAAATTTTGCGATGATCTTTGCCGTAATAATTACAACAACAAATTAAAAGGCCAAGACAATATTTTTGTAAAAGATATTAATCATGTTTTGAAAAAAAACCGGACAATTTTGGCAAAATTTAATCCTGAAGGGAAAACCAAAATTTCAAAAAAGAAGTTACTCACTGCTGGCTTTAATTTTGATTATCATACACATAATTACTCTACACTAAATGGGAATACATATGTTTTTTGTTATGAATATGGATATTTACCATTAATTAATGATGAATTTTTATTGGTAAAAAAAGAGGGTAGCACCAAATTATAAACGGACTGACGTATATCCAATGCTCAACCATATTTGTACTTTTAAATCAATATTTTGATCATTTTCTTTTACATTCGGTTAAAAATTTAAAAATGTACCACATTCCTTTTACAGCTATAGACTGGGACCAGATAGAGAAAAAAGTTTATCCGGGCGAAACCGGAGAAGCCTATTGGCAAACTTTAGTTTTTGATGGTTTACGCATTAGAATTGTTGAATACACATCAGGGTATCTTGCAGACCATTGGTGTAAAAAAGGTCATATTGTTCATTGTTTGGAGGGCAGTTTTATAAGTGAGACGGAAAATGGGACACAATTTAAACTCTCAAAAGGAATGACTTATGTCGTTTCCGATGACTTGAGTTCACATCGATCACTTTCTACTGAAAACGTAAAACTATTAATTATTGATGGTAATTTCCTTAAGGCACATAAATGATTTTTACAGAAACTAAGCGCTTTATCTTAAGAGCACTTACCCCAAACGACGCCACAGATATGCTCATGCTCGATTCGGATCCTGATGTTCATCAATATCTTGGAAAAAAGCCAATTTCTACATTAGAGGAAAGTTTATCTAATATTGACCTTATTAGAAAACAATATGTAGAAAATGGTATTGGACGCTGGGCAATAATTGAAAAACAAAGCAACTGCTTTGTTGGATGGGCCGGCTTAAAGTTAATCAAAGAAATGACCAATAACCATATCAACTATTATGATTTAGGCTATAGGCTCATAAAAAAATACTGGGGCCAAGGCATAGCTACAGAAGTTGCACTTGCCTCCTTAAATTATGGGTTTAATGTCCTTAAACAAAATAATATATATGCAATTGCAGATATAAACAATCACGCCTCTGTTCATGTACTCGAAAAAATTGGCTTCAGTAAGATAGAAATCTTTCTATATGATAATCAGATGCACCACTGGCTTCAGGCCAATAAGAAATAATCTTATAAATTGATTTATAAAATTCTAATTTTGCCATTAAACTATAATGGCACATGGAAACTAAAGACAGCAATGGCAATATTTTAAACGAAGGTGATTCAGTTACAGTAATCAAAACGCTTAAAGTTAAAGGCATGTCGGCTGATATTAAACAGGGCACCGCAGTTAAAAACATCCGTTTAACGGATGATCCAAAACATATTGAAGGACGGGTTAATGGAACGGTTATTGTCCTTAAAACAGAGTTTCTTAAAAAGAAAAATTAACAATAAACCTTTAATAAACAATAGCCTGCAATAATGGATTAGTTTTTGTTAATTAAAAACAAAAACTAATCCATTATGAAAAATTTATTTATTTGTATGGTTATTGGAATATTTTTCAGCTCATGCCTGGAAAAAACAAACCCAGACCAATTAAAAAACACAAAATGGGAATTAACCGAACAGCCAGGTGTTAATCTACCTATAGACTCAAAAGCAACCTTAAATATAACCGAGGACTTTAGGATTAGTGGGAAGTCATTTTGTAATAATTACGGTGGTCAAGTACAGATAAAAGACCATGTTATTTCATTAAAAAATGTATTTGGCACTAAAATGTACTGTCAAAACTATGATGTTGCAGAACGTGATTATTTAAATGCACTTCATCAAGCAAACCATGTCAAAATAGTTGATGGGAAACTTCAGTTGTTAAATGACAAAACCATTCTGCTTGTGTTTTCTAAATTGAATTAACACAGTTTAACATATACTTAAACGTCTACACTAATCTATTTTTAGTAGTTTTGGGCAATTAATAAAATGTACCAGTAATGCTTAAACGGATAGTAGGTAAGCTAAAATTCTTTTTTTCTACTTTAAAAAGTGCCTTTAATTTATTTCAGAAGAATGACCCTCTGCGCTTGGCTGGTGCTACGGCATTTTTCACCAATTTTGCACTTCCTCCTATCTTGATTATCCTCATCAGGCTATTCGGTATTTTCACAGACAGGCGTCAATTGGTATCAGATATTTTTAAACGGCTGGCAATTATTTTAGATGATGAGAGCATTGCCCAGATCAGGCAAACCCTTAGAAACATCAGAAATATTAATCAGGCCTGGTACGTCACTTTAATTAGTTTTTTATTTTTTCTTTTTGTGGCCACAACGCTTTTTAATGTGATCAAGAACTCACTCCATCAAATCTGGAGTATAGGCAATAAAGATAGGCCAGGAATTATGTTCAATTTAAAGCTTAGGCTAAGGTCTATATTTATAATCCTTTTAGCGGGAATTCTATTTTTTATAGGCTTGCTTATGGATAGCTTACAAGCAATTATTGGCTCTTTGCTTAAAAGCACTTCGCCATCTGCTGGGTTAATTTTTACTTCAATCATCAATCAAATTGTATTTATCTTTATTGTTACAACTTGGTTCTCCGTACTATTCAGATATTTAACAAATGGACGGCCAACCTGGAAAGTAGCCATTTCAGGTGGATTATTAACAGGTTGTTTATTTACTGCCGGAAAATATATTTTAAGAATATTGCTTCCTTTGAGCAATATCGGTAATATTTATGGCGCTTCAGGATCTATTGTTGTGATCATGTTATTTGTATTTTATTCGTCACTTATATTTTATTTTGGAGCATCTTTTATTAAGGCCTTAAGCATAAGAAATCAAACACCTATTATTCCTAAAAATGGATCTTTTGCGTATGAACTAACTAAAATAAATGATGTACACTAAGCACTTACTTTTTAAATATTAGAATGGGTTTTATAACATTTACGGAACAAAAATTAAGCACTTTTACTTATACTGTTTTTAAAAAAATAGGTTGTTCTGATGAGCATGCAACCTTAGCGACAGCTGTTTTAATACGTTCTGATTTAAGAGGGATAGATTCACATGGCGTTGCCCGTTTAAGTGGCTATGTGCGCCTTTGGGAAAAAAATAGAATAAATGCAGACCCCAACATTAAGATTGTTCACGAAACCCCCACTACAGCAACAGTAGATGGTGATGGCGGTTTGGGATTAATTGTGGCTCCATTTGCGATGAAAATTGCAATTGAAAAAGCTGAATTGTATGGCAGTGGATGGGTTTCAGTTAAAAATTCTAACCATTTTGGTATTGCGGGTTACCATGCCTTAATGGCTGTAGAAAAAGATATGATTGGCATCAGTATGACTAATGCAAGTCCATTGGTTGCACCTACATATGCAAATGAACGGTTACTGGGTACTAATCCAATGTGTTATGCCTTTCCTGCTGGAAAATACCCACCTGTTATTGTAGATATGGCAACTGCCGCCGCTGCCAATGGAAAACTAGAAATTGCACAAAGAGCCAACAAAAGCATTCCAGATGGCTGGGTACAGGATCAAAATGGAGAAAACTCCAATAATCCGAATGAGTTAAAAACCGGTGGCTCATTATTGCCACTAGGAAGTGACAAAGATCATGGAAGCCATAAAGGCTATGGATTAGGTGCCACTGTTGACATTTTATCTGCAGTGTTAAGTGGTGCAAATTATGGCCCGTGGGTACCTCCTTTCGTCGCATTTTTAGAGCCTCCAACAGATCCAGTTGGCGAAGGCATTGGGCACTTTTTAGGTGCTATGCGTGTAGATGGATTTCGCCCTATCACTGATTTTAAAAACCATTTAGATCATTGGATAGAGCGTTTTAAAAATGCAAAAACGGTAGACCCAAATAAAAAAGTAATTATTCCCGGTGAACCAGAACATGCTTTTGAGCAAGAACGTAAAGTGACTGGTATTCCCATTATCGATGTTGTCGTTAATGATTTAAATGAGTTGGCAGAAAAGTTGGGCATTGAAAGATTAAACTAGTAGCGAAATCCTTATTAAGAGGATTTTTAATATAAAGCATCAGGTTCACTCAGTGGCAATATTAATAATCTTGATTCTTTATTTAATGTATCCCTTTCAATAATCGATTCCAACGTATTTTATGAAAGAAAGAAGCATTACTGTCCCAGCTCATCCAAATAAACAAAGCCTTGCCTACAATATGGTCTTCAGGTACAAAGCCCCAATAGCGCGAATCAGCTGAATTATGGCGGTTATCGCCCATCATCCA